>Ga0099826_10003393_pt1 | contig 10783 bp, 3 predicted proteins | sample Mtrugardesep15_FD_76830 | JGI IMG/M metagenome (GOLD analysis project Ga0099826, IMG submission 76830) | Root nodule microbial communities of legume samples collected from California, USA - M. trunc garden sep15 | ecosystem: Host-associated > Plants > Roots > Nodule | place: USA: California...
AAAACTCCTTTCAAATCTCAATGTACACTCATTATTTCTTTAATATTATACACTTATTTATGTTAATTATTTCTTTACCATTATACCCCTAGCTTATGGAGGGAATTATTACTCACCAATACTAATCAATTCTATACATATTTTATTTTTTTTACAAATACTATACAACCTTTTGATCACTATTATAAAAAATGGTTAATAGTGCTTTACTCCCAGTAATATAAGTCATTTCCGGATTTTATTTTTTTTATGATTTACCCTCCTGTAAGAAAAATTGTTTTGATTTAAAAACCAATTTTTTATTTTTTTTTTCAGAAATTTCGGTTTTTGAATGACCTATTAGGGGTTAATGAAAACAAAAAAAAATTACAAGGTGTAAAACCGAAAATGACCTATATTACAGGAGGTAAAGTACCGTTAACCCTATAAAAAATGGTCAGGCTAACTTTTGTCCTTAGAGAACATGTTAAGGAACCCAAAAATATAAATATTCCCTCAAATTTTGTGCATTTTATTTATTACAAATTTAAAAAATTAATTTAATGCATACATTCCAACAAAAAATTATTATATTTGATTCATTAACTTGTGTTTTAAGTATACAAAGTTAGCTTTTTTCTATAATTACTACATTTTATATTCCTTCATTAAATAATGCATGTGGTCATTATTAACCACATACCTCAATAGTTGAATCAATTTAACTTTTTAATTTTGTCTCCGTGAGCTTAGCTCAATTGACAAGGACATTGCATCATTTATGCAGGGCAGGAGTTCGAACCTCCGACATCTCCATTTCTCCACATTTAAAATATGTGAGCTCAAACCACTAGAGTACTTAAAAAAAAATTAATTTTTTTTAGGGACCGGAGATTTTTTTACCAACGTTTCTTTTAGGAAATTTACTTTAGTATGAATTCTCCCTTTTAGGAATTTTAATTTATTACGGATTCTCCATATTTGAAAATTTGAAAGTTAAAGTACGCACATAATTGTCGTCATTTCCAGATTAAGACTAGCGGTTAAAGAATTTAATTACATATATTTTCTCCGGTAATGCTCTCTATTTTCAACTTGTCAATCCGATTTTTTTAATCAAGTTAATTTGTCAATCTCTATCCTTCTTTTTTCATGCATATAACTTCTTATATGATCTATATTTTTTTTCTTCTTAGATTTTAACCCCGAACCTTACATATATTATGTATTATCCTTACTAACTGAGGTAAGCTCACGAGGACAATGATTTATATATATGTCTACATCTACATTTATATCTATATTTATATTTATTTAATAATGGAGAATTATTTTCATTAGGGATAGCAAAAAGGGTTGGTCCATCCCATTCCTTCAATAGCTCATCTAAAAAGGGGCGGAGCGTTGTGGGTCAACAAGAAATGAATGGTTAAAACTTTACATAAAAAATGTAAAAATATATAAATTTAAAGGCAATTTAATGAAATCTAAATATCTAACTAATGACGACACTAAAAATATCACAATAATCATTCAAACATATAAATTACGTCATCTAAGAATCTATAATAATTCAATAAGACATTCAAAATAAAAAATAATTACGAGTTATCAATTCAATAACTGTTAAAAATATGTCGGTAAAATCATGAAACAAAAGTGATAAAATTAATTGAATTTTTTTCTCCACTATAGATGAGAAAATTGGAAAATTGATTGTGACTTATAAATAAAAAGAAGTGAAAAAGAGAGTTTCTTTTTAACATCAACTCGACGGCCCAATCACCATCCCGTTTTTAAGCCAGTTAGCAGAGCAGGCACCTGCTTTGGAGGGCTCAAAATTTCAACATACCCCGCTAAAAAAGACGGTTAAACGGCTTAAGCCGACGAATCAATCCATTTTGTCATCCTACTTTTCGTGATTAATATTAGGAAACAAAAACAAATGACATCCTAAGAGAATGTACATATTTCCTACTTTATAATTCTATATATCAATCTTTTAAATATTTATATATATATATATATATATATATATATATATATATATATATATAGGGAGCATATCACATGAGAATGACTAACTTATGTGAGAATGGTGAGAATAAATTGCAGCCATCGGATTAAAATTGAGATTAAAGATAGGGTAGAGTAGGAGGATCCCTAGCCCCTAGCCGTTGAGATTTGGAATGCTCCAGTTCCAAAGAATTTCAAGCCGCTGCCACTCTCCGCGTTTGATGGGAAGGCTGATCCAACCAAGCACATCACGACATTCAACATCTAGATGGAAATCACCGGAACAAGAAATTCGATGAAGTGTAAGCTGCTCGCTAAAACAGTAAAAGAAGTGGTACTCCAATCCCGACCAGGAGATGTTCGTCAAGGACTTCCATAACATGTTGAAAGATGGGCAGTTCAATGAATCTCTAGCCCAAAAACCCGTTGAGTCGATGGAAGAAGTAATGGTGACGGTGGAGTGTTATATCGAAGAAGAAGAATGAAATGATGAGAAGAAGGCGCATGATGTTCGCGAGAAAGGATACCGATGGGTCAGAGGCTAGCCACCCTCGAGGGAACAAACATCTGCAGCCTACACGATGAAACTTCAAACCCTCAACTACGAGGCCAATGGAATATTTCACACTCTTGAACAAAAGCTGGAAGCAAATATGGTGTGAAGTACTTTACACCAAAATGATACCGGAGCCTTCGACCCCCATAACTAAGTACATGGGAAAAGACTTCCATCAATGGTTTAAGTGTCGTAGGGTAAAGGGGAACCATACTAAAGATTGCAACATGCTGAAAAGGTAATCAAACGCCTGGTCAAGGAAGGGCGCCTTGAAAAGTATGTTAAAAACCAAGGGCGTGATCACAATGAACCACGTGGATCACCCAAAAGAAAGGACATGGAGTCTTAGGGTGCAAGCTGTAAAGCTCTGGAACCCCCTAGGCACACCATCAAAACTATATCAGAAGGGATCGTGGGCGGAGGAGAGTCTAGATCCTCTCGAAGGAGATATGTCTGCTAGGTCATGCTCGTTGATAACCACTGACTCATGTAACAACCCGATTTTTAATATTAGTTTATTAATATTACTAGTGGATAATAATATTATTATTATTAGTATTGGTTGTTAAATAGTATTAATTTAGAGAGAATAAGTAAGGAGAAAGTAGATGGGTTGATTAGTCGATTATAGAGTTGGAGAAAATATTATTTAGGAAGAAAATATAGTTTTTTTTTTTAGAGAATTAGAAAGTAGAGCATGAACGGATGTGGATTAGTAAAATTGGATAGAAAAGAGGTGTAGTTAGTGAGATGAGTAGTGTTGTAATGATTTAAGTAGAGGGGAGTGCGAATAGCAAGACGGTATAGTTACATAAATAATAGTAACAAATTCGAGAGGTGCGGATAGTAATTTGAAAAGATTAGTAACAAAACTAGAGAACTAATCTGAAAAGATTTGTAACAAAACCAATTAGAGATTATAAATAGAGAAGAGAATTAGAGAAAAAAGGTTACGGGGAAAGAGAGCAACAAAGCGGCAAAAGAAAAACTAGGGTTGTGGAGAGAAGAAGCAAGGAGGAATAGCGAGAAGAACCTAGAGAGAGGTTTCACCGTAGGAAATCATCAATTTCACAAAACTAGAGGTATGAGGGAGTCTCTATTTACCATAAGGGTTGTATAAACATATGAGTAGTGAAGGGATTTTGTTTTTCCTTATTTTTCATTATCTTTTAATGAATTCATGTTTAATTCGTGCTCTAATTTACTGCTGTGATTTTGAGTCTATTCTTATCTCTGATGAGTAAAAGCTATATAATTAGTGTCCTTCGTTTCTGATTAAATTGCTATATTTAAATCTGGTTTGTGTTTCTGTCATGTGAATTGCAATCTGCCATTGTTCCTAATTTCAAAAGTAGCATGTATCATGTATTTCCTTTTTTCTGAGAAATATGTTTTGATAATATGATTTTCTATATGATTTAATCCTAATTTTGTATATGCTTCGTATATGGATATAGTAAAAGGAATGAATTATTTGATTGTTTCAAGTAAGTATTTTTATACACACGTTATAAATAAAATAAAATCCGACAATCAATATTTTTCTTTCGGTCTTCAAAACAAGTAAAAACAGAAAGTGTATGATGACAAAGTCACCATAATTGTTTTGAATTTTTTTATTTTAAAATTAAAGAATTGCTACTAGTTTAGTTCAAATAAATAATATATTATATTTTTTTAAGTGATTTATAGAGATGATTGTTATAATAAAATTATTCTTGCTATTATTTAAATGTATTTGAGATGAGCTGTTTTTGTTATATAAAATGTGATATTTTAAGATGAGTGATTTAAAGATGTATTACATAAAGATGTGTTATTTGAAGATGTGTGATTTAAAGATGTGTTATATAAATATGTGTCATTTGAAGATTTGCGATATAAAGATGTGTTATACAAAGATGTGTCATATAAAGATGTGTTATCTTAAGACGTGTATTGTCGAGTCATCTAAAGATGTGCATTGTTGAGTCATTAGTTCGTGTTCATGCATTCATGGTCAGTCCGATTTAAAGATGTGATTTAAAGATGAGGGATAAATCAGTAACATAACTCTGATATCCAAAACTGGTACCACATGCATATAGAGTCGAGTGTTGCATACATAACTGCAAGCATATTTGAAGATGTAGTATATTTGACGATGTAGTATCTATCTATATATATTTGAAGATGTAGTATATTTGACGATGTAGTATCTATATTTAAATATATATTTGAAGGTGTAGTATATTTGACGATGTAGTATCTATATATAAATATATGTATATATTTGAAGATGAGTTTATTTAAAGATGGTGATATGCTTCTGTTTATTAAATGATGAAAGATGATTATTAAATTATGTGAATAATTTGTATATGAATATATGATTTTTGATGATCACATGTTATTATAAGATGTTGATTGATGCCTGTTTGATTTTTATTAAATGAAAATTTATATTTAAATGTGAATATTATCTGACTGTGATGCATACATGTCTAAATATAATTGTTGTGTTCATTTATCTGAATCTATACATGTGTTTATGCATCTCTTGTGTTGGATATATTCTCACCCTCTAGTGGCGGGTTGGACGCCTGCACCCTTGAGGTGTAGATTTTCAGGAATAAGAAGTTTAGTAACAGTGAGTCTCTAAGGATGACTTGAAGTCTACTCGTTTACTTCGCTTTTGGAAGTCTTTATTGAGTCGATGCTCTAATCTATGACATTAGGGATTAGGGATTTATTTTATTTTAGATTAGATTTTTAGAATTCTTTTGAATTCATTTTTGATGTGGAATTAAAAATGTGAACATTTATTTGATATTTTGAAAATTATTCCGCTGCGACGTTTAATATCTAAATGAAGTATTTTTGAATTGAAGAAGATGTGTGACACCATTGTATGATTTATTATTGGTTGTATTTTATTTTAAAAAATACATTTTAGGATTTTAGGGTGTTACAACTCACGGATCCAGTCCTGCAAGGCCCAAAAATCTCTTTCTCAATTCAATACTTCATTTGAGTACTTCCTCATAAAGACTACTTCATGGTAATCAACGTTCAACTTCTAGGCTGCAACATGAGACACGTCTTGATCAACTCGGGGAGTTCAGCCGACATCCTGTATTTCGATGCCTTTGATAGGCTTAACTTGGACCCCGAGCTATTACAACCCTTTAAGGGCTCCGTAGTTGGATTTGTAGGTGAACAGGTACATGTCAGGGGATACATCTCGCTAGCCTGAGGGACTCTCACAGACCTCATCCTCAATTCATCAACCACGTGGGGTATCCAAAGGGTCAGTATAGCATCTTCTTAAGATAACGACTTAATACAAAAAGATAACGCCCCTAGCTTCAAGCATTTCTCCTTATCCAAGGACTCGTACTTGGGGGGAATGTGTACCGTCACATTATAGGTTTCCCTTATAACTTTAAACCCTTAATCCTCTCCAAGGACCTATACTTGGGGGGTTGTGATACGACAGACCAGGCCAGACCAGACTTTTTTCTTAAACAGAGAAGGTCTAGGCTTTTTTAAAAGTCTATTTAACTTAAAAGATCAGGCCACATGCCATTCAAAGAGCCTTTTGAGCCTATTAGGCCGGCCTATTTAAGTAAACATGAATAAAATTATTTATTATTATATTATATTTTGTACTTTGAATTAAAATAAAAATTTATTATCATTTTCAGTAATTTTAGCTTATTAGTATACAATAATTTTGGCATATTTAAATGTATTATTATAAACTAGAATTGCAATATGATACAATACATAGTCGAATTCCACAAAAACTCATCTTGATTATCAAAAGAGAGTTTAATCTAATTGATATATTAGTTCGCTAGTCTATTTAAACTTAGATCACTTTGTTTATTTATAGATGTTCATATGAAATAGGCTTTTAAACAGGCTAACAGGTCATATCAAGCTTTCATAAGGCCAGACTCAAACTTAAAAAGTAAGTCTATGACAGGCCGCAGGCTAGGCTTAGGTCTATAAAAAAATTGGCAGGTCAGTCTCAGGCCTTGCAAAGCCTAACTCGACCTAGCATATTCCCACCCCTTGTGCACCACCATGAAAATTACACTTGGGTCCCACCCCAATTGTCCACATCACAATCGGCTACGTGCCCGCCCTGTGGCAAGACATACAGGAACCTCCGGACCCACGTGGGCTTGAGGCTGACCATATCGGCTTGGTGAGCGATCTCTTTGCCCATTAACATTGGGTCTTATGGCCCAAGTCTCCTCTGACTTGGTCCACACCCTTGATGTTGTCTGTCGGAAATCAACAAAAGGCGGGATGAGTGGGTAAAAAGAAGAGAGCATGGAAGCAAGTCATTCTCACTTCTCGTAGATTTTCTGCCTTATAAATACCCCGAATACATCCCTGTTGAGGACTTACGACTTAAGTATACACCCTATCACTCTAACACTAAATAAGCATGTCGTTGCTAGGGTTAGAGCTATTGTACTTCGTTTAAGTACATGACAAAAAAAAATCATTATATTATAATTCCTATAATCATGCAATCTAACAATTTAAAATTTGAAGACACATTTATGATTTCGTCCTATCTATGCTATATATGTTATGTCAAGTACAATTTTTTTTTTTTCATTGTTGTTCTATTGCAATACATGCCAACTATCATTTTTTCGTTATTACTTATTCATACTACATAGAGGATGAAGAGAATGGATTTTTTTTTAAATGCATGATGAACTTTTTAAATTTGATTGCTCACTAATTCTATCAATTGTTTTTTTCAAGTTTGTTTAAGCTATGAGGCATTGCAACGAGGGAGGCATACTTTGGTAGCAGTTTTATTGTGGACGGACAATGCAGGTCAAAGTTTTATCAAATATACGTTGAATACTTGCATGGTTTCCTTTTTTTTTTTTATTTATTCTTTATATTTATTTGTGATCTTTAATTATTATTTTTTTACAAAAACAAATCGATATTTATTCATTCAAATCGATAAAGTACATCATTCAACACCGTTAAAAATTTAAAGGATGAATCTGCGAACAAACTCACAACATCCAAGTTAATAGCATATAACGACATAATGCTTACAAAAATATATGATATTCATTTAAAGTGGCTGAAATACTCATGCCTCCAGATCTGCAATGTTGACGTTCAAATCTTTGATTGAATAATCGATCTTTCAATATGAATCAAATGAACACCGCAACAAGACAGAAAATCAAACAGCACCGCACAAGTCGACGAACGATACACCACCACACTTAGATGACAAAATCACGAAGAAAAAACCTAGATATATGTGAAAATCACTTATTTATATTGAAAACGAGAGAAAAAAAATATGAAGATAAATGTTTTCAGAAAAATATGAAGATAAATGTTTTCAGAAAAAAAACGAGATTGACTTGTCGGAGAGAAGTTGCTTATTCTCATCCTTGTTATTATTATATTCTTCTCACTATTATACTATTATCATGATAAATGTTTTATTTGTGATCTTTAATATTTTGTATTTTTTTGTTTGGTTTGGTTCTCGTAACTTGCAAACAATATTATGGAGAACGAATTGTGAAATTTAGTAGAGTTGAGATTCATGGAAGAAAAAAAAAAGTAGAGTTGAGAATTTTTTTATATAAAGTGATTATAAATGTTGACTCATATGAAACTCCTTATGAGAAAGTAAGGTTACATTTTTTTTTTCTTTTTTGAGGAACTTACAGGAGGCTCTTATATATTGAGACGTCATTTCTAAAAATAAAGAAAAATAAAAAAAGAATATTGAGACATTTAGATACAGTATATAAGAAGTAGAACTCATACTCTTTCGTTAATTATTTATTTATTTATTTTGTTAAAAAGATATTGAAACAAATGTCTCATATCATTATATTAGCAGGGTCCTTTTGATATTTTGATTTTGGGAAATGTTAACAAGTGCCATTAGGGCATTTGATAAGAGGTTTAAAATGAAAATTTTGTCTTGGAATTTGTGTATTCAACACATTAAAACATCAAAAAGTAACCTTTTTTTACAGAAGTTATCAATTGTTTATATTTTTTGAATCCTTAACAAGTGCCAACAAGACCCTTTGATTTTATATTTTATATAGAGGAGTCATTTCGTTGAACAAAAAAAATAAAAAATAAGAGGAGTCATTTCACTTAAACATGTTAAAAAACGTTGACAAATAGCCGTCGGCCCTTTCTTCTTTTTGACTACCGAAGAGGGGTGACTTAGGGTCAATTTTGATCTAAAATTACTCCTCCGAGTTGTTTTTCTTTCTATCCTAATTAAATAAGTGATTTCCACATATTTTCAGTTTTCTTTTGTTTGTTTTTGTGATTTCGTCGTCTCCTCCATTTGTTTTGATTTTCTGTCTTTGTACGATGTGTTTTTGATTTTCCGTCTTAGTGCGATGTTTATTTATTCAGGTTGAAAGATTTGTTTTGAGCAAGTGCAAATATGATCAATGACTTTGGCATCATCAACGTTGCAGATTTGGAGACATAAGTATTCCAAAGACTTGAATATAGTCGTATTTGTAGGCATATATACTTTGTCATTTTATGCTATTAACATGGATGTTGTGAGTTTGTTCGCAGATTCAGCATTTTCATTTTTAGTGACTTTAAATATGTATTATATCGATGTACTTTATTAATTTGAATGAATGACTATTGTTTATTTTTGTCAAAAAAAAATGTTGACAAATGACATTCTATTATTCATTTCATATTAATGCTTTCACGTGTCATGTTGTAACTAAGAAACCTACTATTTTAACCAAGGTGTTTGGGCTCCAGTGGCAAGGAGCTTCTTCCAAGGACGTATCAAGGGAATACCGGGTCCGATTCTCAGCGGGAACAACACTTGACCAGTGCGCATGCCTTTACGTATGAGCCGGATTAGTCGCTCACCATTGGTGGGTCAGAAACTGGTGCGAAAGAAAAAAAATAAGAAACCTGCTATTTTTGTATGAAATTAAATGGTCGCCTAATTAAGGTGATGTTTCATGTAAAATCACTAATGATATCATATGTCTTCATGATCGATTTCAAATGAAAATAAAAAATGTACAAATTATCTACCAAATAGCCATATTTTATATAATGTATGGAAATATTTGTTTGAGATCCGTAATTGTGTTAAATCATTATATTTTATTTCCTACAATTGTGCAATTCTAGCAATTTGAAAACATATTTGTGATTTCACTTGATTTCCACCTAAATATGATATATGTTATGGTGATGAAAGAACTTTGTTCAGTAGAAACAATATTTTTATTTTTTATTCTTGTCCTATTGAACTTCATGTCAACAATCATCTTTTCGTTATTTCTTTTTCATACTTCATAAAGGAAGAAGAGAATGGAATTTTTTTAGATGCAATATGAACTTATTAAATTTGATTTGGTCACCAATTTTATCTATTTTCCGTATTGTTGATTCATCGCTTTCAATTTTTTTTTCTTTCCAGTTTCTTTGATTTATGAGGCATTACAACGAGGGAGGCATACTTGGCAGAGGTTTTGGTGTGGATTGACAATGTCGACAAAGGTCAAAGTTGTCAAAGGATATTGCTATGTTTCTCGAAATTTTTTATCACGATAAATTCACGGCTGTGATGAAGTAACGATGCAACTACCTCTTTTCTTTTCATCCACACATTTACTTCTAATAAACTGAAGATCTGTTGGTGGAAAATTATTGATGAAACTCTCGGGGCAATTTTTTTTTGCCGTAAATAGCAGCGCCCTTTATCAAATAGGGTGTTGTTATTTATAATTCCGAATGTTTCACGAACGATTTTTCACCGTTAGATAATCACATAATTTGAATACATGGGTGGCTAACATGGAAAGAGATAATGGTATTGTTATTCATTCCAGTATCGTGATTTTATCGGGAGATACATAGCATTTTCCTATCAAATATACGTTGAATATGCTTGCATGGTTTGGTAGGGACATGTAGAGAGAAGACCCGTAGATGCTGTCGTAAGAAAAGTAGATCAAATGGAGGAGAGTCAGGTTAAAATTGGTAGAGGGAGACCTATGAAAATTATTAGAGAAACCATTAGAAAGGATATAGAGGTCAACGAGTTGGATCCAAATATGGTGTATGATAGAACATTATGACGTCATTTGATCCATGTAGTCAAGGGCGGATACACATAGGGGCAATGTGTGGCTAAAGCCCCACATGCCTTTGCCCTATTTTTTATTTTTTATAATA
>Ga0099826_10003394_pt1 | contig 10783 bp, 5 predicted proteins | sample Mtrugardesep15_FD_76830 | JGI IMG/M metagenome (GOLD analysis project Ga0099826, IMG submission 76830) | Root nodule microbial communities of legume samples collected from California, USA - M. trunc garden sep15 | ecosystem: Host-associated > Plants > Roots > Nodule | place: USA: California...
CTAAATCCTCTCTCTCTCTCTCTCTCTATATATATATATATATATATATATTCATTATCTTGGATGAGAATTATTAAATTATCTTACATGTTTATAGTTTGTTAACGTATTTACATATCTTCACAGACTTTATTTTCAGACTCCATTGAACCTTCATTATGCATCATATTGTAAATGATTTAACTAGTAGTACTTGGTGTTACTTTTCTGTTGTTGGTAATTTTGTTTTTAGAATGATGTTCAAGCCAATAATAGTATACTTAGTTCCATATTAATTTTCATGCAAATTCAGTTCCTATTTTGAAATTTTGATTTTGTCATCCTAGAAATGCAAAATTTTGGATAGACCATGTGCACTTCAGTTGATGATTCTGGTGGTATTCAGTAAATTCTTGATTTTTTTTATTTTAAATATTATTTGTTTGAATCATCTGATCCCCTCCTCATCCAGAAAACTTGCTACCTATTTTTATTAAAGAGAATGCAGTTTTGCTTTTGCAGTATTTTTTGTAATTAATGTCTTCTGGCATTAAATTTGCCACAGCTGTTTGTAACATCTTTGACTCGGTTTAATATTGCAGGGATTTGGGCAGGAATGAATACTGTCCGGTACTTCGATGGAAAAACATACAAGTGGGTTGGTCTTAGCCGACAGCCTAATATAATTGGAAAAGTACGCTTTTTCTCCTTTTTTCCATTTGATTTGTTTTATCATAAGTCAGTCCATTATGTTTGAATCTTTGATTTCTATTGAATTTGATGTTGCATGTATGATACTTTTTCACAGCAATACTTATTGTTTGATAGTTTTTTTTTTCTCTCCCTAAAATTGTGTTTCTGTCAGTATTGTCATATAACTAGTACCTTCACCATGAGAAAAATATTAATTGACTCTTGACAGAATTTTAGCCAAACTTCATTGTTAATTTATTATGATTGCTAAGGGGAGTGGGTGTGATTTTAACGCGCTTTGATCGCTACTACAGGTGAAACGAACATTAGGCCAATTCACACCGGCTCAATGGGACAAAGATGAGTGGCATCCATTGCAGGGTCCATGGCGATTTATTCAAGTTCTCTGTCTTTGCACTGTATTTTTGACAGTAGAGCTCAACACATTCTTTTTGAAGTTTTGTCTTTGGATACCTCCACGAAATTCAGTTGTTATATATAGATTAATTTTGTGGTGGTTACTTGCAATTCCAACAATTCGTGAGTACAACTCATACCTTCAAGACAGGTAACATTCTCAGTCTCTCATGCTATGATGAATGACATCACCCTTATGAATTTTTAACATTTTATCATAGTGTTCATGAACATTTTTTCAGTAAGCCAGTGAAAAAGGTTGGCGCATATTGTTGGCTCTCTCTCGCCATTTGTATCGTTGAACTTCTGATTTGCATCAAATTTGGACATGGTAGGTCTTTCATCCTCTTCTATATATATATATGTGTGTGTGTGTGTGTGTGTGTGTGTGTGTGTGTGCATATAATATGGTTTAAATGCGTTTTGGTTGATGGTTGAACAACTTTTAATCACCTCTGATAAGTTATTACTCTTCTGTCCCATATTATAAATCTACAAGTCACTTTACAATGAGAAACTACAGCGTTGTTTAGTAAAATATACAATATTTTTAGCGTTTACGTTTGATCACGCCAATATAAAATATTTTACCCTGTCAACAAATCGTATGTTAATGATCGGACTATTAATCATCGATGCAAAAAAAAATCTTTACATTGATAGTCTATATGAAATATGATGAATTAAAGCCATATTTTTATGAAACTTAAGATATTACTAGAGTTTTTTAATTCAGGTGTCAGATGCTTAGATGTCTTATAATATAAGACAAATAATGGTGATAAGGAATTGGTCGGTCTTTGACCAAATCACCCGAACTTATTGAGACATACTAGACATATCCACAATTTTTAATATTATTTAGACCATACTATATACATATGCATGATGCTTGTATTATTCACGAATTATTATTAAAACATTAGTTGTGTTTTGCATCACAGGTTTATATCCCAAGTCGATGCCTTTATGGCTAGTAATTTTGTGGTCATCAGTTGGAGTGGGAATTGCTACATTTTTGGTTCTATGGTCATGGCAACTACACCGGAGTCTAGAGAGAAAGAGGCGATAATTGAATTTTTACCATTACTGTAGTAGTGCATTTTATTTTTATTTTTATTATTATTCTTTGATTTGATTCCTTCCTAATTTTTATGGGTTTTCATAGAGCCATACAATTTGTATATACTATCAAATCAACCTCCTCATAATTGTAAATGTTTGCGGGTTCATTTTTCTCGTAGGTGGATCATAGTTTGAGTTTCTTTCTGAAAGTAAAATTGCCATTTTCTTCATGGAATCAATCATTCTGAAACCACATGCATTAATAATTTAATAAATTATTTCATAGTCATTTTTCTATATAGTTTGTGTATTAGTAGAGAAATACGGTCAAGGTATGTTAAGTAAAAAATGTATAGGTCATCTATTGTGGGACGGAGGGAGTAACACTCTTTTTATACAACAAAAGTGTTTACATGATGTTTGGATGCATTTTTGGTAGAAAAAAACGATCAGAAATTATGTTTCCATAGGTTTGTGTCATCGGAGATATATTCCGATAAATTATGAGATTTTTGAGCAAACATGATGGAACAATACAACAACCCCCATTGCCTATCAAGATAGAATGTACTTTTTACTTTTGTTTTTTGAAGTAAGTATAAAATGTACTAAAACTCAACATGTTTTACAAAGATATCTAAATATATTTTATCATGTACAAGTACAATAAATATTTGCGCACAAATTTTAAAAGTTTAAACTTTCTTTTGAAGAGCATTTTAAAAGTTTAAACTGTAACATGAAACCAAAATGAAAATATTTTTTAGAGCATATTTTTTAGAAAATATTTGCACACAATATATTTTTTATTTTTTAGAAAATATTTTTTGAAAAGGCACAAAGATCTATTGTGAATTTTAAGAGTGCTAGTACAATGTTGGTGAAGACACTAAGTGGAGGTCCAGTTTTGCCAATATCTTATGTTCATTGGACACCTCCTGTTAGTGGTTTCTATAAGCTTAATGTTGATACAACAAGTCCGATAGAGGGTGATAAGTGGGGTATTGATGCTGTGGTGAGAGATAATGAAGGTGTTGTCGTTGATGGTAGTTCCTGGCGAGTCTTTTCATTACCAGATTCAGAGGTTACAAAAGTTTTGGCTATGCGGAAGGGTTTGAAATTTGCAAAAGACATGTCTTTTCTTAATCTTATAGCAAAATCAAATGCTTCTAATGTGGTTTTAGCGTTAAATGCTCACCAACAATCTCCCAACTATGTTGGCTCTATTATTCGAGATTGTATTAGTTTTAAGGGTAATTTTTGTAGTTTAAATTTTTTACATGTTAGGCGTGAAGCCAACCTAGCTGCTCATTAAGTTTTGCATATGAATCAAAGAAACTCCGTCTTGTATTTCTGCAGTCTTGACTTTTGATTTATTATACCAGACTTTCGTTAATAAAATTGTCTTTTAACGTAAAAAAAACAACAAACACGGTATACAAAAAATATGAGTCTCATATTGACAAAACCTCAAATTAAATATGTAGAGATTGGTTCAGGTCAAAAAAAATAAAATGCAGAGATTGGTTTTTAATTTTTTTTTTTAAGGAAGAGATTAAAATTATTTATTTATTTTTTTGACAAAGAAGAGATTGAGATATTTGTTTACCATTTAACTACAACTACAATTCATTATAAATAAATTATTATCATATTTCACACCAGTTTCATGAATTACATCAGTAACATACTCATAATTTAAATTTCATTGATAATGTTTCTTTATATTTTTTTTTCTTCTCCAAATGCTTCTTGGCTGTATTCCCATAATATCGTTTACATTTATGCCAAGAATTTTCTTAGAGAGCACACACCAATTTGAACTTTGTACCCTTTCAGTTCCCAATTTTTTAAGACCACTTCAACATACATTACTATGTAGAAAATGGACATGTAGTGAATTTCCTCTTCCATGTAGTCTTTCCTCTAACAATTTCTTCATTTTGTTTTTCTCCCTTTGCTTGTAAAAGATGTGTATACCTTATTGGCCTTTGCTCAAGGTAGCTCAAAACTCCACCACCATTTATAATATCTGATTTTACAAAAGATAATCCATTAAGAAGATTTGTGCAGTAATCTGGTTCAACCATACCATTAAGAACTATTTCATCTTCTTCAGGTTCACATAGTGATTGAACTGTATCTGAACTTCCACATTCCCTTCTATATTCTAGTGTGATACCAGATAATTGGTGACTCTCTAGAATTTGGTCTGGAATGGTCTGTAAAATAATCAATAATAAAAAAAAATGAAAGTTAACTATTTGATATTCTAATAATGGTATAAATATTGAAGAATGATAATGAGTATATTAATATTGTTTTGAATTTACCTCTAGCATCCACCTTAGATACTTTACATTGTTAACATGTTGGTTCATGTCCAAATCACTTCTCTTGGGCTGCAAAATGGAAAGTGACACAAAATCGTTAATTGTAAATATTTTGTGTCGTGGAAGCGTTCAATTAAAATATAATGCAGGGTTTTAAAAAAATGTTTTCAACCACAATCAAGGCTGCGATATCAAGGTTATTTTTTATTTTTTTGCAACCTCGACATCAAGCTGCATTTGACCGTAGCTATTCGTAATGTTAAGGATTGTGATATGACCGCGATTAAAATGATGGCATACCTTCAAATTGGAATTCATGTATTTTGCCTCTTTGTCTAATTTGACGATTTTTTCGGGAGCATCTTCTTTTATTGCTTGCTTCTCAATAAACCAAGGTGTAAGTTCATCCCTTACCTCTTCTGGCATTTTGGAGAGGCGTCTTGTTTTGCTGTTCATCATCACCCATGTGCTGTTTTATGTGTCAATATCAGTCGGAATAGTTACGAAAAAGGGTTTAAAAAATACGAAATTGTGCTAGACTGGTACTACCTCTGTCCTTTTTTGCAAGTACCTTTTTGCGAGAATAAAATGGTGCTTATAAAAAGGGACATAGGTAGTATATATATGTATAGAATACCTTGTTGCACGAGCAAAAATTTGGCCCGTGGCTTGACTCCTTATGAGCCAGTCGCGTCGCATACCATTCTTGCCCGATGCTCCAACCCATGTGTCAATCTCAAGCACCTCTCCCCTGTCACATGTTAAGTGTATACTAGTTATTATGTTATTTATGCCATGATAAATGATGATACTTGGTAGTAAAAATAAAACTTCAGTTAATTCATTAAAATTTGTTTTGAATCTTCAGTAAATTCCCTATGGTTATGTACACCAAGGTATTCTGGCTACGATTTGGGATTGCCATGGCCCATGATGGATTAAAATATGGAATGTTTTAGTGAAACTCTATGCAATGTATATTTTTGACAACACATATCTATATTTAAATTTAAAAGAGCTAGTTGTCTGCCACCAAAAAGGTATAGGACAAAAGATCTCGATTAATATGGAGAAAACTCCTAGGAGAACCTCTAAGAAATAGTACATTTTTTTGTCAAGTATGGCATGAAAGTTGTCAAATTCAATTCTGTCTTCCAACAAGAGGACTAATGGACATAAATTTGTGTCTATGTATAATAAATAACTGTAAAAAAAGAGGGTCTTACCAAATGGGATAATAATCAATGAGAACTTGCATTCTTGATACAACCCAAATGAGATCATTCCTCATCATTCCATGTGTTGCTCCAAATCCATCACTGAGTAGTCCAGACATCCATACATGGTTTAATGCTGTTTCCTGCATAAAATTAAATATATTGTTAATTAAACTATAGTAGATTGCATTGGAAACAAAACAATGAAGCCCTAGTGATTTTTTATAAAGTAATTAAACAAATTTAGATAATAGAAAAAATTTAACTTGTACATCGGCGCAAAAAAAGTTTTATACATGCATCCAATCACATGTTATCGTAGTGGTGAGAAGTGACTCGATGCATGTATAAAACTTGTTTTACAATCACAATGCATATAAATTGAATTCAACTAGAAAAAGTGTAATAATAAAGATTGATTTGCCTGTAGAAGATTGAGGATGCTCTCAAGTGTAGCAGTTTTATCAGGACCAACTTCATAAGACCTAATAACAACAGTTTGTCTATAACCAACACCACCTTCAACAATGAGACCTTGACGATGAGGATCAACCAATTGTTTCTTTGTTGGTATGTTTTGGCGCTGACCATTTTCAACAAGAGTTGTAGGTGCAGCTTCAGCTGTTTGAGTAAGTGATTCAACTTTAATTGGAGACCTATAACTTCCATTCATTCTAATGCTGTTGTTACTGTTCAATTGGTCATGATGGTTTTCTTTCATAGAACAACACCTTATAAGAAAGGAAGAAGCTGAACATGTAAAATTAGTAACAACAGCCATAGTTCTGTTCCTTGTTTTGTTTGTTAGTTTTTCACTTTCACTCTCCAAAGGATATGGAAGAGGACTGAGGTAGGAAATAATGAACTTGTTATTTATAATTTAAAGTTTGGACGGAATGAACAAAGGAGGACTTAGAAGAATGAGAGACAAAGATGTGAACCTTGTGATTTAGCTGACAAATCAAAGAGGGATTGCATGGTTTTTGATGCTTGTGGAAGTAGCTGTCCAAATTGAGAAAGGAATTCAATGTACAACCTTGAACCGATCGATCAGCTAAAATGGGACAAAAGCAACTATTTAGTTTGTGTCAGGCAATTTTGTGTGTTTGTGAAATATAGACATAAAACAGGAATTCTCTTTGAACACTAGCTGCTCTACTAACTTGACATCATAAACCTTTTTTTGACAAGATCATAAACCTTGTCCTCTTCCGTATTGATTGTAGTTTAGTCAACTACATTATGCTTAGTCCTTAATTATATTACGTTGTTACCAAGATTTAAGTAATCAACTAATACACCAACCGAATTAACGTCTGCTTGGTTTTTTTTCTCTACAAAAGACACATTACATTTTTGTGCTTATTGGTATGTAGTGTTGTTTTAGGTGATTTCTTCGATTGGGTCTATGAATCTCATTTCTTGTCTCCATTAGGTTTCTATATCCTTCAGATTCCGATAAATGAGTTAAAAGATTAAATGTTAAATTATATACCCAACAGTCATCAAACTAAAACTTGTAATATTTAATCAAGTTCATAGATCATACCGTTAACTAAGGATTGAAAGTAACATGAAAGAAGGTTGTATTCCCCTTCAAAATTAAAATACATAATATTTATTTATCTCAAAGTAGGGATATTTGTGAAGATTGAATTGGTATAGATCATTTGCACTTTGATCCAATATATTTGACTTTGTTCTATGGTTGTACGGTCAGTTCGGTTTTACGTCAAATCCCATCCAATGAAATCAAATTTGTTTGGATTAAATTGGTTTCAAATTTTCTAAAATAAAAAGCTACATATACAGTTCATATGCGTGTGCAAGTGAAAACAGTTAAGAGGTAGCTAGCAAGCATAAGGGAGTACATATACGTGTACATCAATTATAAATTAACAATCAAGGAAAAGTGTCGATTAAACAAAATACAGTTCACAAACAAGTTGATCTTATCAAAATTTGGAATCATTCCATATATATTAACTTTGGTAATCAAGGAAAAGTGTTGACCAATTTGAGGCAGCAAACAGTTGTGGTCTTCAGGTGTTTAGCCGTCACGTTCTACTAACTTTTGAAGGATAGCCTGCCAAAAAATACAAATTACAAAATTATGCTCCCATTACGACTACCTCTGCACATGTGACATATAACCATGATTGAAAGAACTCAAAGAAGTTACAAATATACTAAAGCAGAAAACAAAGTTAACCCAAAACACAGATCAAATACTCATGTGATTCATTATGCAGCAGAAAAATAGAATACAGGTGGGCTTGTTTTTGTCAGTTAACTTACAGGGCATGTCTGATATGCCTTTAGTCCCTGATGCAGTTCAGCAGATGAAATTAAGAGCTTTACAGGACGAAATTCAACAGATAAACTATGTCCTCTATTGTCTGTGAAACATAACAGTTCACGGTGTAGAAGGTGTTCAAATGCCTGCAAACATGGTAAAAATACCACCAAATAAGCATGGGATTGGTGTCAGATGATCATAGGAAAATTACCACAAAAATTATTTAGTTTATATACACGTTTGGCTTAAATAAATCATCAAAGCAAGTACACACCCTTAAACAGACATTCCTTGCATAGAAATCAGAAGTCTGGAAAGAATCATGTATGTTTTTATACTCTGCAAGATATAACAGATGCGATAAGGAATAAAGTGAGAAGAATAATGAAATTAAAAAAAAAAAACAAATATCACCTTTTATTACTGCATTGAAGTTACACAGACTTTTCTCTTTAACTTCCAATCTCTTCATGCTTACCAAAATATAAAGTTCTAAAACGGAGCAATCTGCTAGCAATGAAGATATAACAAAAAAGTCATTAGTTTCTACATGAAGACCAATGGGAGAGAATATAAAATGCAATGCTTTTCTTTTTCCAGGTTTGCTTCAACTAAAGAGCATGGCAATGTTTTGTAGACAGAAACATGACTTTAAAACCCTTTGTATCACAGTCAATAAGTCTTTTATCAGAGTTTAAGAACCCATGAAATAATTATTATCCAGGAATATCCTCTCACATGCTACAGCAGTTTTCTCTCCCTTAACACATGGGTTATATGGAAAAACTAGAGTATACGGTGTCGGACAAACACACTTTCAAAATTGTTGTTAGTTATTTAGTAATTATCATCTTCGTCAATTACCATTGATATCTAGGTCTATAAATTTAATTATGAGGATAAATATTTCTGTAAAAAAGCATATATAAGTATTGAGCAATTTGCTTCTTTGGTCCTAGTGTTTAAGTTCTTCCATATTTTTGACCAGCTAATAAGCGGTAGTTTCTGGAGAAGTATGGCATGATGAGAGAGAGAACACTAATGCTGCAGTTTTTAACAAAATTAATAAACAATGACTGTAGCATGAAAAAAGAATCCATCATTACCAAATTATAAAGAAAACCCAACAGGGAGAAACCAAGACTCGACAAATGGGTAAAGATAGGAACTTGATGAAATCTCTAATGCAAAAAGAAGAGCGTATTATAACTATAAGGTCTTTGAATGTGTGCTGACTGTCATATAATAAACTATAAAAGAGTGTCATACTTTTTAAACATTCCAGTTTGGGCTGTCTCTGGATGTTTGTAAATGCAGTTTCAAAGTTTTCCCGGGACAGAAACCCAGTCTGCAAATCCATATGAGAGACTGCATAGAATCTGGAAAATCAACAAACTCGCTTAAGTCTGGGAGGATAGTCTATTTGATATTGATAAACTAATAGAAGTACCAAAATACACTTACAGGAACTTCAACAAATGCTTGACAGAGGAGTCAAAGTTCAATAATTTATTGAAGATTTCTTTGAACCTTTTGTCTTCTATAATATTCTGTAATTTGTAAAGGATTTCTTTACCAGGTATGAAAGTGTGAATTTTCAATAATCAAGAAAAACACAGATGTAAATTTTCCTATGAAAATGGTAGTTTTAATAGCTGTTGTTGACAAATCAATTATTCATGAAAACATAAATACAGTGAATACAAAGAACTGAATAGGATTGCAAGCAATAGCTCTTTCTCCATAGTTACTAACTTATATATAATCATAAACGAACATCTGGACAAAATGCAAAAACGTATGCACTACAGGTTAGCATCCAATTATTAAGTCTTCACAATTGCAGAATATAGCAGGCATGCAAACCTCAATCCAAGTAGTATGCGAAATGAATAAATTATAAAAGAATATCTAGATTCAACATAAAACCCCTCGGGATAAAAAGGATACTTGAACCTTTTTATTAAATTCAACAGCATAATCACATGGAAGGCTTGAATCTATTGGTAATGTCAGCATATGCACCAATAATCTGCATATTAAGTCAAAACAGCATATTTGACATCATATTCAGCATGATTCACTCCAAAGGGAAAAGGTAACTACAATTTATCTACCTTTGTGAATCTTCTATTGAAGGTGGTAAGAACAACAGCTTTCTGTGTGAAAAACGAGATCGTACTCTTTTCTCCAATAGCTGATCTGCATCCTGCATGGTCAATTATTTTGATTTGTAAGAGTCACTCATTATCTCCAAGCCCCTTATGCAGTGATAGATTCTCAAGATCAACAAGCAAATCAAATTGGAAAACAATATCAATTTAAAGAAATCTTTTTGTTTGTTAACCATGTATAAATATTTAGACCTGATCACTGAAAAAAGGAAATAACTGTAATGCACATACCAGGCGGCAGCTAATGCCTAGTACTACAGCTTGTGATGATACTGATTGCATTGCATCTAGCAAGCTATAAAGTAACCGTTGTTTACCCTACAGAAAATTAGTAAGCAAGTAGAAGTAAATGTATGGTTAACGAAGTCAAAACCAAACATGTAATACAAAACATTTCACACAGAACACGGCTGAAATTAGTTAATATAGTAGTTGATCATAACAAGTATTAACGACAGTCATAACCAGTAATCGATGCTAAGCTTTTAGTAACAGTCAGAGGGGAATATATAATAAAGTCTTACCTGAGCAAATAGGTCAAACTCATCCAAAATAAAAATTACAGTTTTATGTGCTAATCCACATTCCCTACAACACAAAGATAAC
>Ga0099826_10003395_pt1 | contig 10782 bp, 7 predicted proteins | sample Mtrugardesep15_FD_76830 | JGI IMG/M metagenome (GOLD analysis project Ga0099826, IMG submission 76830) | Root nodule microbial communities of legume samples collected from California, USA - M. trunc garden sep15 | ecosystem: Host-associated > Plants > Roots > Nodule | place: USA: California...
CCCACACGTGCCTATGATCTCGCTCGACGGTTACAATTGTCATGAATCCATAATCGTCGAGTCCACCACGTGCCATTACCAACAACTCATACATGTCACCTCTATATAAGGCCACTTTACACAGTCTTCAAAGATATGATATTCTTATACTCTAACCCTCAATTCATAAGATTTCACTAACTTGAACGTAGAGTGTCTGCATGTACACACCCTGCAACGCTCCAAGCTCAAAAACAACCAAAGACCAATGCACCAGGGGGCTCATACTCTAATCAGGTACGATGAGTGGCATCGTCTAAAGAAGAAGAGGAAGAAGAAAAAGAAAAAGAAGAAGAAGAAGAAGAAGAAGAAGAAAAAGAAAAAGAGGTGTAAGACCAAAGAAGGAGAAGGACCTATTGGTCGTTTTACCGAGTACACACACCCCCAATGATCCAAGCTCAAAAACAACCAAAGTACAATGTACTAGGGGCTCATACTCTGATCAGGTACGATCAGTGGCGCCGTATATGGGAGAAGAAGAAGAAGAAGAAGAAGAAGAAGAAGAAGAAGGGCATACCCAGAGATGGAAAAGGACCTATCAGTCGTTTTATCGAGTATACACCCCTAACGATGCCAAGAGAAAATATTCTTGTTGAGATCACTTCTGCCGATCTAAAGGAAGCATGAATCAAATACCCAAAAGTTTATGCACCAAAACCAGGAGCTGACAAAATCAAGTATTGTAGGCACAAGTGCCACGGGTACACTACTAATAATTGCATCCATCTCAAGGATGCAATCGTAATCCTCATACAACGAGGTAGGCATACGTAATTTACAAATAATGTTTATGGTCTATATGGCAAGATAGAATACGCGCTAGAGGGAGTGAATATCGTTTAAAATTTGACTAATTGGATTTGCGCTCGAAACAATAACAATGACAAAAAGATTAAGCAATGTAATGCACAATAAGATTTACTATTGAATTGAGAGATTTCAAATGTTAAATCTTAATACAGTCAATGATTAATAATTCTCACACAATATACAAAACTAGACAATTCTCAAACCAAACCTAAGAGCAATTAAATTAGTTATAACTAATGAACACAAGGTATATGTGTGTGATAAATTGACATTAGATTGAATTCCAATGTGATCAATGTGAATTAAAAGAAAACTTGATTCAATGAATTAAGTCAAGGTTAACAAATTGAGACATGATCACATTCAAATCAATTCTAAACAATTACCAAACAATCATATACTCAAATTGAACAAAATTAAAGAGGAAAGGGAAGAGAAACAACATCAAGATTTATAGTAGTTCCCCATTTTGTCCTCACTTCGGGGTAAATTTACTCTTCTTGGTGGAAAACGTCTCCACCAAGGACTTCCACTAAAATTGAATGTTTGATTACAATGTTGTGATTACAAGAACTCTTTCAATTACCTTAATTTTCAATTCATATGCAATCACTCCCCCGATAGCCTTGGAGGTGGAATGAAATTACTCAATTAACTTTAGATCCTTGATTCCCAATCAGTATCCTTGAAAGCAATCAACTTACAATCCATATAACACTTTAGCAATCTATGACTCAAATACCATAATGATTCTTAGGAAAGGTGTTTAATCTGAAGAACAAATGGAAAATGAGGTTTGGAGACTCTAGAGTAAATAGATGCAAATGATTCAATAGTTTGGGTGTTGTGAGGATATAAATATATATATACAAAAGAGTGGTAGGAGTAAATATTTTCCCAAAAATAACATAATGAATCGATTCACTAAATGTGTGATTCAATTCAGACAGCTAAAGACAAGTAAGCTGAGCCAAGAAGATTGATACATATCAAACTACATTTGAATCGATTCATATGCTCCCATATGAAGATTGATATGGATCAAATGAGTGTGATTCGATTCAATCAGCCAAAGACCAAGACCATAAGAAATCAATGATACGATTCAAAGAAGTGGTGAATCAATTCACAATGATATGAATCAAGGAATCATGAATCGAATCAAAATGTATGAAAAATTGGCAAAAACTTTACATGATTTTAAAAAAAAAACTTTGAATTGAATCAATTGGCTGGAAAAACATTTTGACCAAGAAATACCAAGTTTTCTTCATGTAAACAACATGTAAGGCAACGAGGGATCATAGGACACATGATGCAAGATTGACATGAGTGCTTTAACATGATACTAAGGGAATAACAACTAATATCTAAAGATCATCAAATAAAAACTACCTAATGAACATCATCAAAATACAAACCTATAACTACACAACTTCAAATGCCTTGAAGCTTATTTAGCTTTAGGTTGTGTTTTGATGATGTTAGTTAGATGATCTTAGATGATGTTAGTTAGATGTTTTATTTAATGATTGTTTTATTTTGGTATATTAGCTTAGAACTATGTTAAAGCACCTAGTAAACTGAGCCTCATTGTGCCATGTGATTCCTAGTGTCTTGTGTGTTGTCGTGCATAGGTATTCTCTTGTGTGTTTGTCAAAAATCCTTTTTCTAGGTGTTTGAATCGATTCAGATTTTCTTGAATCGATTCAAATTTTCTTATGAATCGATTCAAATTTTCTTGAATCTATTCAAATTCTGACAGCATCAATTTTCCTTCTTCCCTGCCTAGATCGACTCAAATTTCAGTGACTCATATTGTCGCGTCATTTCTTGGAGATCATCGTTACTTAATTAGTCTTGACTCACATTTTTATTGACGACTTGAACTTTAATTTTTTTATAGAAAATGGGAAAAAGTTCGAATAACCATTAAAAGAGATTAAGGTCTGGGGGTTAGTTATATTTAGGGAAGGTGTTAGCAATATAAAGGGGGTGCAAAAATAAAATGAGAAGAATTGAGCCTTAAGGAATGCAGGAAGGCGCATTGGGCCTTAAGAATCAAATTGAACTGGTCTGATTCAAGTGAACCGGACCGGTTCGGTACAGGATATAAATAAGGGTCCTCTAGTTTTTTCTCGTTTTTCAAATGCTCACTCTCTCTTTTCTTTTTTCATATCCCTCACGCTCTCTTCTCTCTCATCAAAACTCAAGAACACTCATGTGTTCTTCTCCTGCCCAGTCCAGTTTCTAGTGAGGATGAGTTTTCCGACGCGGTGGCCGGCGAGCCCTAGCGGCAACGCCGCCGCGTCGGAATGAAATATTTGTTTTTTTTTTGCTTTTTTCGTACCACTTCTTCTACTCCTTCTTTTTCGTTTTCCCTAAAAGAAAATAAACCCAAACAAATAACAAATTACAAGGAAAAATGGATCCGAAATAAAGAAGAAGAACTTACCCTTTGGATCCGATGGTTATGGATTTGTAATGGTTCGTTTGAATTGGTTGGTTTACGGCTTGGGTGTGTGTTGTTTTGGTTTCGGATTCTTGTTTATGGTTGATTCACGCACGACTTCGTATTGATTATGTTGGTTGTGGGTTTCAGTTAGTTGTTGGATTTAATGGCTTTTGGTGTGGGTTTTATGATGTGTCTTACTGTGATGTTGGATTTTGGGTTTTGTTATTGGGTTGATGTTTAACGGTTTAGGATCAGATTGATGTATGGTCGTATGTATGTGTTAGGTTCCTGATTGTTTGCGGTTTGCGGATTAGTGCCTGTTGAATTTGGTTATTGTACTGTGTTGTTTCAATTTTTGCAGGTTGTTTTTGGTCTCGTACGTGTGAATTTCAGCTGCTAGGATTATGTGTTGAATTGTGCAGGTCGAAATTGTTTGGGAAGTTGTACGTGGAATCGGGTGAAAATTGTTGCAAGTTTTGGGGTCGAAATTGTGTGTTACGGCCTCCCCTTTGATTGTGTGTTGATTGCCTTTTATAGCATAGGTTTAGGTGTTTAGGGTTTGTTAAAGAGCAACAAAATTGCCTTGGCTTGGGGAGAAATAAACTCTGCAGATGAGTGTGATGCTTGTGACAGGCTGTTTGGATTTGGATTGGACTCTTTTTTTTGGACTTATCTAATAAAATGAAAATAAATAAATAAAAGGATAAATAGAACTAAAGTAAAAAAGAAAAAAGGTGAGATGAAATAATAATAAAAAAGAGAATAATAATAATAAACAAAAAATAAAAAAACTGGAAATGAATTAAAATAATAATTAAAAGCACTAAAAATAATAAAAAGTGAGAAGAAGGCCCAAATCGGAACCACAAAAATGAGATATTTTAAAATATCTCTCTGCCGAAATTTCTTTTGAAAAGTCAGAGACTAATCAGGGTCAAAGGACACGTGTTAGTGGTGTCTTAGGTCAAAAAATGAGGTATGACAGATGCCCCTATTTAAGTTTCTTCGTCTGGAGATTTGAAGATGAAATCTTTGATTTGACGGGCCGAAGAGACTTAAATACAGAGTACGTCATTTTTGACCTAAGATGCTATGAAATGCTTGTGAAATGCTCGTGATGCAATTATGAATGCAGGACAACAATGATGGCTTGATCGGAATGAGAAACAATAACGGGATACCCAAGTTCGTTTGAGGAAAAGGGATCCGACTCCGCTTGAGGGAATGTAGTTTCAATGGGGAAAATGATTGTCTACTACCATTGATAGTTGTATGAAGACAAATGATAGGTTTTACCTACTATCAGTGCAAGGATAGCTTAATCGAGGTAAAATGAAAGGACATCGTCTACTATCTGTAAGATAGCTGTATGAAAACAAATGACAAGTATTACCTACTATATGTAATGATAGCCGTATGAAGGTAAGATTTGAAGAAGATATTGTCTACTACTCGTAAGATAGTCGTACGAAGACAAATGAATGAGATGTTGCCTACTATCTGTAAGATAGTTGTATGAAGACAAAAGATTTTTAGTGACACCTTTTGACCAGACACACTAGGGATGACACTTTTGATAAAGACACAAATTTTGCAAGCTATCCGCTCGACTTCATGAAAGCTTTGCCAGAATCCACTGGACTTTTGAAATGTTCGTCGGAATCCACCAGGGTTTTGAATGTTTTCCAGGCATTGAACTTTTTAAATGGTTGTCGGAATCCACCGGGCTTTTGTCAAGGAGTGTGCTGGAATCCACCAGGCTTTTTAGAAAATCTGTCAAAATCCACCTGGCATGTAAAATGGGTGCCGGAATCCACCATGCTTTTTTGAATGTTTGCTAGAATCCATCGGCTTTATGTAGGTTTGCTAGACTCCACTTGGCTTTTGAATGTTTTGTAAAGGTTCGCCAGAATTCACTGGGCTTTATAAAGGTGTGCCAGAATCCACCGGGCTTTATGAAAGTGTGCTGGAATCCACCGGACTTTGAGAAAGTGTGTCGGAGTCCATCGGGCTTTAAAATGAATTGCCAGAATCCACTGAGCTTTGTGAAAGTTTGCTGGAATCCACCAGGCTTTCTTGAAAAAGTGTTCCGAAATTCACCGGGGTTTTTGAATGTGTGCCAGAATCCACTGGGCTTCGTGAAAATTTTCAAGCTAGGCTTGACTTACGATGAGTGAGGACTGAACTGAAGGGATACAGTTAAACAAAACTCTAGATAACATGATTTAGACATCGAGAAATGTAGTTAAGCATAAATGATATTGTGTATGTGTTGTGCATGCGTGAATGTATGAATACACGAATATATGAATGTATGGATGTATGTATGTACAACTTGTATCGATGTATAACTTGTATGACTGTATAAACTGTATAAGACAGGTGACTTGATGAAAACGAGACATGATGGTAAGATGGGAGGTGGACCGACATCGCAGTACAAACATTCGACAAACTTCATTGTAGATGATATCCTTGGGGATATGTCGAGCCATTTTGATGAGGTAGGCCCGACTCAGGGAACAACTGATGTCTCCTGGGGATAAATCCCATTGTTAACCAAAGAGTCTGGAAGAAGTCGTGATTTGTGAACCGGCACAGGGTGTCCTTCCACTAGCATGCTTCAGCAGTCATGCTTCCTTTTGTTTTTCTTTTAAAAATCCATAACTTTTGCCTGGACCGCCCATTTTGGGTTTTCAGTCCACCATGAATATGTTCCTTTTTTATGCCCCTAATTTTTGCTTGGACCGCCCTTTCGGGTTTTCAGTCCACTGAGACGCTCTCTATTGCCTCTGTCGCCCTTTCAGGTTTTCAACTTAGCAAGCTTTTTTTTTGTATTTATTTGACAGGAGTCCCACCACAACGTTTAGCCATTTTTATCTTTGCAGAGTTCAACCATTCTTGAGGCCGATGTTGACGTACACTTCATCTACCTACGAGTTCAAAAAGAGTTTGTGTTTGTTGTTTTATATCTTTCAAAAGACATATAAAAAAGTTTTATTTGTTTTTGAAAGTTTTTGCGTTAAATATTAACATCTATTTAACATCAAAAATGGAAGAAAATTTGCAAACAGAATAAATGAGGGCTCCAAACAAATGGGCACGGGCTCAAATTTTATGAATTGAGTGGAGGCCTGCCAATGGCGAGGCTCCATAGATTTTTTTGCAAAAATTGGAAAATGGTAATGTATGGGAAAGGAACATTGAACACAATAACTGTTATTGTCCCTGACAACTTTGAAGGCCCTTGTTCTGAGTCTCTGATTTGCATATGCTTCAAAACGGAGGTCCTTTTGATAGTTGAGGTGCCCCAAGTGGGTCGTGTTTAACCTGATGCAGTTTCTTTGTCATGATCCTTGATTTTTGCATAGATTTCCCTTTCAGGTTTTCAATCTATCAGGATAATCATTTTTGTTTTTATCTCTAACTTTTGCGTGGACCGCCCTTTCAGGTTTTCTATCCACCAAGACACTCTTTTTTGCCTAAGCCTCCTTTAAAATTTGTGACTTACCGAGTTGTTATTTTTTGACATAGTATTTCTTGACTGCATAGGCATTCATAGGACGTCTGTGTTTGTCACTAACTGTAGTCACAAGAGTCATTGCACACAGGCCTTTATGGTTAGGCGTCCACTTACCCCTAGAGTCTGGTTGAGAATATATGTGTATGTTTTTTGCACAAGGTCTCCTTCACGAGGCGACATTTCTTGTCGAAAGCTTGTTTCATCCTCTTTTGATATAGTTGTCCATGACACAAGGTGGTCATGCATTTAAGTTTAATCAAGCTTCGCCTTCATCAGAACTCCTATTGACGGGACTTCGACCTCCACGGGAGGCACAACCTTCATGTTGTATACTGAGGGAAGGAGGGGGGTTACCTCTGTTGAAGTGTGCACTTGAAGTATGATAGTCGTGCAAGGGGAACAGTTGCATCCTATGCCAGCTTTGGTAAGTGAATGTCATCTATTGGAGAATCATTTTAAAATTTGTATTGCAGCTTCAACAGCTAAGATGCCCCAGTAGACGAGAAACCTCATTGAAAAAATTTTCATCCTCCTCTTCTTCAGCCTTGGATACAAGGAAACTCAAAGTTGGGAGAGAGTACAAGGTTAAAGTGTTCAATGGGTTTATCAATGCATGATTTATTGTTGATTTTGACAAGTAAATAAAAGCAATGATTTTGCAGACATTCGAAAATGATTATATATATTTTTTGGTTTTTTGCATTACCATTTTTCCAGAAAAAGCATAAAGTAAAGCAAAGTCGGGATCAAAACAACTTTTTATTGATGATGACAATACATAAAGCAAAAAGCCCTACACAAGTTCACTTTCGTCTCGAGCGGGATGAAAGGATTTTTTTGAAAAAACATAAAACAAAAAAACAAACACATTATTTTGAACAAAGAGTAAAGGAAGGAACATCAACAATGACTTAATTGCGGTAAACTCCTCCTAGGGTCACAACATTAGGTAACATGATCCGGTAGTGGGTTAACTTGCACATCCGAATTCAATCTTTGAAAGACAAGATATTGACGTTAATCAGCTTCTGGACTTCAATCTTCAAAGAATAACACTGCTTAGTGTCATGGACGGGTGCCCCTTGATGAAAGGCACAAAAGAGGTTAGGTATCCACCTATTCAGCAACTTGTTAAGCACCCGAAGAGACGCTCTGGTTTGGACAAGGTTCTTCTCAAGCAAATCGGAAAGCAGCTCCGCATATTTCATGGGAATCAGATCAAATTTTGTTCTTAGAGCCTGTTGTCGAGGATGTTGTTGATACTATTGTTGATATAGTTGAAACTGAGGTTGATAACCTGGATTTTGAACAACATTGGTGTCGGGCATAACAATGGCAATAGGGTGATAAGCCGGATAATGTGGATTGAATTGCTGAGGAGCCCATTGTCGAGGTTGTTGTATGCATAGTAGTTGACATTGTTGTTGGGGCCCTCGCTGGAATTGTGGATGATCCTTTGTAACCGTCAGCGAAGATACCGAAAGAGTTAACTTCTCTACCTTGGCCCGAAGTGTTGTCACCTCTCCACGAAGCTCGCGGTTCTTTTGTTCAAGATGATCCATTTTTCTTTAGTGTTTGCCCGAGTGTTGTAAATGCGAATTGGTTTCGGACGAGGATGTCAGGACACTTTTGAGATGGATTAACCTTTATTGAGAAAACAACATGTGAGACTCGGACTTGAAACTATGAATGCAAAAATGATGCATGATGCTTATGCAAAAATGGACAGTTTTTTTTATTATCTGAAGGATTTGTCAAAATAATTGTAAACATCATAAGGGGTATTGTTTCATTTGATAATTTGAAATATTACAAACAGTTTCCTTAAAAGCAAAAGCTAAGTCAAGGAAAAAGACCCCAACCAAAGTTAAGGTCTAGTTAAGACTTTTGAAAATGTATTTCTTGGTGTTCCTCTTTACAAGATCCATACCTCTGATGTTTACCAAATACTTATCGAAGTCCTTCGATATTAATGAGAAAAAGTTTTTATGAATGAATGCATGTATGCATGATTATGCTACACAAACGGTGAAAACATAGTGAGGTTAAGTCCATAATGTTGGAGTCAAGGGTAAACACGCCATTTGGTAGGGACTATGGTTTCATATGTACCTGAATTCCTGGTTTTACCAAGTTCCCAAAGTCGACGACCCCTTTTTGGACATTGTCGACTTACATGACTGATTCCCGGTCCAACAACATTCGCAAGAAAGTCTCGTTTGAGTGTAGCATCACGTGTCAAATAATTCAAGACTGCTTTTGTTTAGTCACCGCACTACGTCCTAAAAAGGCTAAGATGGTTTAAAGGTAACTCTAAAGGTTTTCAACTTCGCGAGACACCCAAAAATAATAATGTCGATTACGACCGCTCATGATGACATAGTATCACTTTCGAGAGGCCTCCATTGAGCGGGGTTATATCACATGCACACAATGCGCATGACTACTCCTGGTATAACACTATGATTATACCCCATTCTATCTTATTGTTCCCTCAAGCCCGGATTATGACTTATCTCACCACTCACGTTAAGAAAGAAGAAAGAAGAAGGGATAACATATATACACTTATTTCCATCTTTTATTTTTTTTGTTTTTTTAAGCAAGTTATAGCACAAAAAATTAAATAAACCCAATTTAGGCTCAACCCTCTTAGGGAAAATCCACAGTGAAGTCGTCATTTCTGTCGCGTCATTTTTTGGAGATCATCACTATTTAATTAGCCTTGACTCACGTTTTTATTCATGACTTGAATTTTTAATTTTTTTAAAGAAAATGGGAAAATGTTCGAATAACCATTAAAAAAGATTAGGGTATGGGGGTTAGTTATATTTAGGGAAGGTGTTAGCAGTATAAAGGGGGTGCAAAAATAAAATGAGAAGAACTGAGCCTTAAGGAATGCAGGAAGGCGCATTGGGCTTTAAGAATCAAACAGAACCGGTCTGATTCAAGTGAACCGGACCGGTTTGGTTTAGGATATAAATAAGGGTCCTTTGGTTTTTCTCATTTTTCAAATGCTCACTCTCTCTCTTCTTTTTTCCTATCCCTCATGCTCTCTTCTCTCTCATAAAAACTCAAGAACACTCATGTATTCTTCTCCCACCCAGCCCAGTTTCCGGTGCGGTGGCCGGCAAGCCCTAGCAGCTGCGCCGCCGCGCCGGAATGAAAGATTTGTTTTTTTTTTTTTGCTTTTTTTGTACCTCTTGTTCTACTTCTTCTTTTTCGTTTTCCCTAAAAGAAAATAAACCAAAACAAATAACAAATTACAAACAAAGATGGATCTGAAATAAAGAAGAAGACCTTACCCTTTGGATCCGACGGTTATTGATCTATAATGGTTCGTTTGAATCGGTTGGTTGACAGCTTGGGTGTGTGTTGTTTTGGTTTCAGATTTTTGTTTATGGCTAATTGAGGCACAACTTCGTATTGATTCTGTTAGTTGTGGGTTTTGGTTAGTTGCTGGATTTGATGGCTTTTGGTGTAGGTTTTACAATGTGTGTTTCTGTGATGTTGGGTTTTGGGTTTTGTTGTTGGGTTGCTGTTTAACGGTTTAGGATCGGATTGATGTGTGGTCGTATGTGTGTATTAGGTTCTGGTGGTTGTTGGTTCCTAAATGTTTGTGGTTTGCAGATTAGTGTCTCTTGATTTTGGTTATTGTACTGTGTTGTTTCAATATTTGCAGGTTGTTTTTGGTCTCGTACGTGTGAATTTCGGCTGTTAGGTTTATGTGTTGAATTGTGCAGGTCGAAATTGTTTGGGAAGTTGTACGTGGACTCAGGTGAAAATTGTTGCAGGTTTTGGGGTCGAAATTGTGTGTTAAGACCTCTCGTTTGACTCTGTGTTGATTGCCTTTTATATAATAGGTTTAGGTGTTTAGGGTTTGTTAAAGAGCAACAAAATTGTCTTGGCTTGGGGAGAAATAAACTCTGCAGATGAGTGTGATGCTTGTGACAGG
>Ga0099826_10003396_pt1 | contig 10780 bp, 12 predicted proteins | sample Mtrugardesep15_FD_76830 | JGI IMG/M metagenome (GOLD analysis project Ga0099826, IMG submission 76830) | Root nodule microbial communities of legume samples collected from California, USA - M. trunc garden sep15 | ecosystem: Host-associated > Plants > Roots > Nodule | place: USA: California...
CTTAAAAAAAAAAAAAAGAAGAATAACCCTAGATCTAACTTTAAAGATGACAAAACAAACCCCTATTTCCTACCTTTCTTAAACTTATTTCGGGATTATTACCTGTGATTTGGATAGTTGATGGTTGTATTCAGTGTTGTTTCGGATTTCGTTTGGACGGTTATGGATATGTGTGTTGTGTTGTTTGGATTTTGAAAGCTTTGTGTTGGATTTGGTTACGAGGATTTCGAAGGCTTTGTGTTTGGCTTGTTGTATTTGGTTTTTGCCTTTTGAAATTTCGTTGTTGTTTTTTCTATGTTGGCCGAATTTGTGATGCAAAATTAGGGTTTCAAAATTGCTCCCCTTCATTGGTTTCTGTGTTATGTATTTATACAGTGAAATGATTGGATGGTTGTGGTAAGGATTTTACTAGTGGATTAGGGTTTGTGTGTTCCTTCCCAAATATGGAAAAAATTACCCTTGGTTCTCTAGACAAATTAAGGACAAAAATTAATTTCTAGACATTGGACTAAAAAAAAGACTAAAATGACTTAAAACCTTTTTTAAAAAACAAAATAATAAAAAATGAATTTTTAAAAAGAATTTCGAAAAAAATTAAAATAAAAAAAGGAATAATAAAACAAAAATAAAATAAAATAAATAAATAATAAAACACAAAGATAAAAATATAATAATAATAATAATAATAATAATAATAATAATAATAATAATAATAATAATAATAATAACTTAAAACTGTCGCCTTCAAAACCAAAATGAGGTACTTGAAAGTAACCTATCTGCCGAAATTTTGTTTGAAACGACGAAAAAATCCCGGCTTAAAAGACTAGTAAAAATGAGAAATAAAGGGTCAAAAATGGGGTATGACAACTACTATGACCTGCTATTTCCTGGTATCTCTACTCTATGACTTGCACTTCTGATACCCTTAATTTTCTTAAGCATGGAAGTTTGTTAGAATTTTAGGCTAAAAAGGGGGCGTAGTAGTTAGATGCTATGCATGTTGTTCTGACATGTTTATAATGTTTCTGATATGCATGAGTTCTACAACTAAGGGGGGGTGGCCTGATAAGAGGCTCTGATATGCTCTGCTACGAATGATGCATGTGATCTGTAAGGGAGTAGCTCATATGTGTGACTTCAATTGTTATGGTAGATTTTCATTATGCTTGTTGCTAAGGAAACATTGCCTGTTGGGGACCATAAATATTTTCCTGATCTACCACTGAGGGGGAGCATTATTTGTTACTAGCCTACTTATATATGATAGATTTAATGCTAGTATGTGCTTGATTGAAATGCATGTGGGTGTGTGTGTTCTGATGATCTGATGTCTTACCAGATACCCTGACATCTTGAGGATATGAGAAACTTATTTTTTTCTCTAATGCATTATATGTGGGAGTTTATTTCTCCCTGAGTTGATAAATGAATGAAAGTTTATTTCTTTCTGTTGAGTTTATCTCTCCTGATACTTTTTGTGAGGCTGGGTTCCATATCTATTTCGCTGCTGCGAACGTCTCAGATGTGCTAGATGATGTCTCAACATGTCCATCTGTGCATTATTTTTAAAGCAAGCCTTTTAAATAATGTTGAAGTTCCTTTGTTACCTTCTTTCAAGTGGAAACTCTTTGATAAAAAGTAAGAAGGTATGACCTTATAATCTCTCATTCTTTTGTTCATAATGCAAAGGTTGTTTTAGCCAAAATTTGCCAATGGGGGTGACTGTTAGGTTTTTAGACATGTGTTAGATGCATTTTGTTAAAACTTTAGTTATAACAAGATGTCAGACATAATGTCTTAACATGTTGGTACAACATCATAGCGTGCCTTGATCCGCATTCTTGGAGATTTATCTTAAACGTGAAGATTTTCAAATAATATCTAAACATTTGTTTCACGTGAAGAGTTGACCAAGAAAACGTGTTTCTAAAAGCAGAGGAAGGCGATTTATTCTTAACTTAGTCCTTAAGAATGTTATATCAACATTTAAGGAAACATCTAATTTGTGTTGAAATATCGAGATTTCAGCTGATCTTTAGCCAAGACTTGCACATCACACCTATTATGCATTCAGGCTATATAAACAGAGACGGAAGACCTAATTACTCACTGAAGCCGCAATTTACAAGATAGTCTTTTAGGGTTTTAGTCTGTCGTTGTTATTTGTGAGCCACTCTTATATCACTTTGATATTAGAGTTGGACTTTGTTATTGAGTTGTAAAACTCTGAATCTCTCAAAGCTTTTAAGCACGAGTTGATTCCTGTCTAGGAAAGTGTCTCCATATTTGTCCATGTTACTTTAAGGACGGTCACTAGATCTGTGACTAAGAGGAACATGGAGGGGGGTCTCTCATATCTAGGACTATTGAGAGTCTTAGGTAGAAATTGCACGGGTAGTGATTAAGTGAGAAGTTAGTAGGCAGGTGAAAGATTTTATGTATGCTTTGAATTGATACTACTATAGTGAATTTCGTTCCTGGCTTGGTAGCCCCTAGATGTAGGTGAACTTGAACCGAATTAGGTTAACAAACTCCATGTGTCCTTTTACTTCTTGTACCTCTTTTATTGTTTGCTAATAGTGTTATTGTGAAGTCTTGACATTGTTCTTGACATATGTCTAGACATCGTACATAACATCCATATTGTGTGCCGGAATTTCAATATTATTTACAAGCCTTAAAGATTATCATTAGATACAAAAAAGAGGTAGTAAAAATCTCCCTAAATGTCACAAGCCTTAGAGCTTATTGATCTGTAACTTAGCCATGTGCATCAAATCATACCAAGTTGATCATACCTGATCAGAAGGCGACTACTGGTGCAGTTTCTTTACGGTTGTTGTACGGTGATGGAATGCTTCAATTGGAAGTATCTCAATGGTTTGTACCTAAAGAGTATATAACCTTATTGCACTCTTCCTTTTTCCCTTTGTGACTTGCTTTTACTAGAACCTCCTCCCTTGAAATAGTAATTTGGTAACTACCGTTTTCATCTTTTTTGAACCCTGCGCCGCCATTTTGGAAAAATTCAAACTCAAATGGCTTTTGCTAGTGGTCAAGCACCTGGATCCACTAAAGTTAAGGAAATCCCTTTTTCTACCAGCGTTGAAGCCTTTCCGATGAAGAACAATCAAGCCTACGCCTCGGAACCTGACCTAGACGCGGAAAAGGCGAAAAATAAGGCAATCTTAGGTATTAATTCCATACTCAGTTTCTGGTATCGTTTATGCTTTTCTAGGACCCTACCAAGATCCCAAACTAAAAGCCCAAGAAGTTAAGGAAGCGTTCCCCGTTTATGAAGATCAAAAACCCATAATCTTTTTGGAAGATATTCCCAATATTTCCTTCATGACTCATTGGGTTTTCTGGTCTTTCCCTTCAACTATCCATTCATCTTCCTTTCTGGGCCGGCTAAAGAAAGTAGAATTGAAAAAGGCCCAAGCTTTGAAAACCTTAGGTATTTTTAATCTCATCCAGCTTTCCAAAACGGGATTAGGTTATGAAGAAAACCTGATATTGGCTGAGATTCACTTTTGGGAAAACTCTATCAACACCATGCATCTCAAATGTGGTATGCTATCCCCCACCCTACTTGATGTAGCTGCCATTACTAGGTTGCCACCAATTGGCGAAACTTACGATCTCGATCGAGAGAACAAGACACAATTCGAACTGAGCGTAGTTGCTTATGGTGCGTTCATAAATAAGTACTTCGACAAAAATACCACTGAGGTTTCCGACGAGAAGCACATTGCTTTCCTTTCCTTCTAGTTATGCCATTATGTTTTCTGCACCCGTTCACTTCAAATAGCCAAACATTTCATTACCATGGCCATCCAGCTGCACGAAGGTCACTCGTTTAACTTAGGCAAGCTGCTTTTGGGCACTCTGTATGATTCCATAGGAATTGGGTGTGATACTATGAAAACCTTGGCTGAAGGCAAAACCCTGAATCTTGCTGGCCCATGGTGGCTCTTTCAACTGTGGCTTGTTTCTACTTTTGAAGAAAAGTTGAACTTCCACATTCCACCAGTTCATAACGAAGAAGTTAACCGTCATAAAATAGAAGGATCATGACTGGCCTATCTCACTAGAAAAACATCTAACCACTCATATGTCGAAAACTTTTTAGAGTACTACGATGTCTTCTCTGGTTGTGACACCTTCGAACCAACTATGCCTCCGTTTGTTGCTCGTAAGTTGGGCCCCAGGTGGTTTCAAAGGGAATTCCCATTAAAAGAGACTAGAAATCTGAAAAATAATGTCGAAGTATGGAAGGCTTATTTGACTCTCACTTTTCTCTCTGTGAAAATAACCATTGGAAAAACTGATTACAAACTAATTGGCTATTATCCCCATCTAGTAGCGAGGCAGTTTGGATTAAGCCAACTTAGACCAGAACCTATAGCCATATTCTGTGAGACTATCTATGAAAATTTGACAAAATGTCAGAGGCCCAATACAATCAATAACTTAGTGTTTTCGATGGTCTAGCTCCGAGCTTCGTGCCTATTTCTTTCCAGGCCTCTCATGAATGCACTGAAAGTTTCTCTTTTTGGTGGCATTCATACTATTTCGCTCACCTTGTTGATGAAACAACATTTCGTGCCATCCTGATCAATGATTTTCCTTCTTTGCAGAGAAAATCCAAGAAAACCACAGGTATGCACATTAAAGAGATACGGGCTTTCCATAAAAAAATTTGAAGTTGTGTATAATCTGTTAGACGTCCAAAGAACTGTAAAAAAAGCTGCACCGGTTTTGAAACAGAAAATGCTTGAAAAACTTCCAAACATAAAATTTCCTTTTAGTGTGGGTAACACACAAATCAAATACAAAATGGCTTTAGCATTTCATTGTATAAAGTTCCCCACATTACCCAGTGCAGATTTTACTTTATCTTTCGAACTAGGTTATTCCTTTTGATTTTATTTTGGCTATGACGCCATTAGAAATGCTTTAAAACCAAAGGAACAACATGTGATTTTTTTTTTATCTGCCCCTATCACTAAAAATAATTGATATGTCTGCCCGTAGTTCAAAATTATTGTTACAAATGCCCTTGTTCTTCTTTTAATTTGGCGAGCATCCCCATTTTTTCAACTATCTCTACAAGCTTGCAAGCTTTTTCAGAACTTTCTATAGGTTCTGCATATGGAATGGCGATCAAACTTTTTTTTTTTTAACTTTTTTTTCTTCATGTTCTTTGTTTTTGAAATGGCGAGCATGCCATGTTTTAATTTTTGTTTTTTCATTTGTGTTATATTTATAAAATGGCGAGCATGCCATTTTTTTCATATAATTTTTCCTTTTTTTTTGTTGCGGTCTAATTTTTGTATTTACGATTTTTTATTAAAAAACCACCTTTCTTGAATTTAAAAACCTAAAATATTAAAATTAAACATTGTTACAAACCTAAACCATCTATAACATTTATCTTCTCTAAATTTTATAGCCGCGTGTTCTAGTTTTCATCATGATTATCGAACCCTTATACCAGCTGTGTTTACAACACAAGGTTTGAAGTAGTCCACGATAAGGGTTATTGGCCCCCGCATGAAGGACCAAAGCTTTGCCACGATCCAACCATGCGAAGATTAAAGAAAGGTCGTCCAAACAGTACTTGCATCTTGACTGAAATGGATTTTGTGGAAAAAGCACCGAGAAAAATGTGGACTATGTTCCAAGACGGGTCATATTCGCAGGAATTGTCCAACTATTAATCATTAGTAGTTAATTTCCTTCGTAATGTATTTTATTTCGAATCACCTTAATATAATAATTATTATTATCATTTCGCTTGTCTATTTATTAATAATTTTAATTTTTTTAGTTAAAAATATTTATATACAATGTAGGATAAACAATAATGATTGCAACTTCATTAAAAAAAAAATAATACAACGTTTACATTAAATTAGATGAACTTCTCTAAAAAAAAAAAAATTAGATGAACCTTCTTTCAAAAACAAAATTAAATTAGATGGATTTTTTTTAAGGAATTAGATGGACTTAAAATGGCAAGCTCGCCATTTTAAATATGGAACATAACTAATATGCTCACCAATTGGAATAAAGAACAAGTAAAAAAACTAAAAAAAAAAGCTGCTCGCCAACTTAATTGTAGAACACTCTGAATTGTTAAGACACAACCTACAAAGCCTTCAAGTTCGTAGAGGATTGTTGGAAAAAGTGACATGTTCGCCAACCTAAATGAAGAACAAGGGCAATTGTAACAATAATTTTGAAGTAGGGGCAGACATATCAATTATTTTGGTGATAGGGGCAGAAAAAAAAAATCACAACAGGTGACCTGGACCAAATTCGGTTTACACAACTACCCAAAAACATTACACTATGGACTTCACCAAGTTCGCATTGAACACTTGGATACTGATTGCCTGACAGGTTATACACAAAAGAATGTTGAATTTTAACTTTGTTCGAAGATACTTCTTGATTTAATGCATTGAACGTTTGGACTGCTGCTTGCTTTTTACCTGCACCACTTACTGAGGTTTCAATCTCCTTTCCTTTCCTCTTTGATGTCATTGACTTAATTTGACTTGGGTTGGTTTGGGTGAAGGTTAGGTTTTGGTAAGATTTTGTGTGGGGAGGGTGGTTTTAGTGATGGGTTTGAGTTTTAAGTAAGAAATTTGAGTGTTGTGGTGAGGATTGATGAAGAAATTGGGGTTTTTGGGCTAGGTTTTTAGGGTACACGAATTTGTGGATTAATTGGTTGTGATGGATGATTGTTGTTTTTGATGGGTTGATTGTGTTTGGGGTTAAGTTTATAGTTGATTTGATTTAGAAATTGTGTGATGTGGTGAAGTTTGGAGAAAGCTATGAAGGTTTGAAGATTTAGGTTATGGAGGTTTAGAGAGAGAAGTTGAAAGATGAAAGAAGTTGTGGTGTTTGAATGAGGAAGAAGAAGGATTTTTTTTTTGAAGTATAGAGGAGGGAGTATCGCGCACGGCCGTGCCACCACAGGCACGGGCCGTGCGCACCTTGCTAGAAAATGCTTGTTTTGGGAAGGGTTGGTCAGGCACGGCCATGCCACCACAGGCACGGGCCGTGCCAAGCTGTCTGGTCAATGGCATCAAATTATCTTTTCGTTTTTTTTTTTCGAATCATGTTCGGACAAATACCTACAAAACAAATTGAAATAACACAAAACAAACAACATAAAAGCAATAAACCTCGTGGGTTGCCTCCACGAAGCACTCGTTTAAAGTCATTAGCAAAAGGATCAAAGATATCATATTGTGCAAATGACGCTAGAAAGCGTTCTTTCAAATTATGATAATCAATCATGCAACAAGAATAAAGAGTAGGACCCTTCATAACATTCTCCAATTCAAATCCTACCATCTCATCACTCACTTGAAAAATTATCCTACCATTCTTAACATCAATGATAGCTCCCGCGGTAGCCGAGAAAAGACCTTCCTAGAAGGATAGGGACGTCAGGGTCCTCTTCAATGTCAACTACCATAAAATCAGCCGGGATATATATCCCTTCTATTTTAACGAGGACATCCTCAACAAATCGGACCGGGCGGATAGTGGAACGATCAGATAACTTCAAGGTAATCTTGGTTGGTTTCAACTCACCTATACTCATTATCTTCAAGAGGGACAAAGGCAACAAGATAACACTAGCTCCTAGATCACACATGGCTTTATCAATGGTCTCACTCCCAATCACACAAGGGATGACAAAACTACCTGGATCTCTGAGCTTTAGAGGCAATTTCTTTATGATAGCACTAATTTCCCTAGTCAAAGCTATTGTCTCATTATGCTCTATCTTTCTTTTCTTTGAGAAAATATCTTTTAAAAATTTAGCATATAGAGGCATCTGAGACAAAGATTCCTCAAAGGGAATATTAATGCATATCCTTTTTAGCATGTCAACAAACTTATTAAATTGTTCCTCCAAGCTAGGCTTAGCAAGCCTTAGTGGAAAAGGAACTTTGGGTTTATGAGTTGGTGAATCAAGTGGATTTTCATTTTCTCCAATGGCTTTCTCACCTTGAGGCTTAACACTCTCCATCTCACCCTCAATGTTCTTATCTTTCACAACGGTGTCCTGTAATTGTTTACCATCCCAAAGTGTAATAGAATTTATATGGGCTTTGGCGTTGGCTTCAGTTTGACTTGGGAAGATTCCCGGTGTTTGAGATGAGGTAGCTACATGTTGAGATACTTGGGAGATTTGAGTTTCAAGCATCTTAATATGAGTGGCAATGGAGTCTACCTTAGAAGTAAGTTTGACAAGAGAGTCATTCAAAAATCTAGTTTGATTCTTAAGCTCTTGGAGCTGCTTGGATTGATTCATAACATAACTTTCCATTAAAAGTTCCATGCTGGACTTCTGAGGGACTCTTTGGTTGTTTGCATAACCAGGTGGTGATGTTTGTTGTCCAAAGAGATTTTGAGGAGTTTTATAAAAAATTTGGTTTTGCCTCATCCCTTGGTTGTATTGAGCATAGTTCATTTGCTCAACACCTTCAACAACACTACCTAGTTGGCAATCAACGCCAGTATGGCCAAATACACCACAGACTTCACAAGGAGGTAAAACAGGAGAAGGTGTGACAACACTAGTATTCATTTTGTAAAATTTTTGGGTGAGTGCGTCAACCTTAGAAACTAGATGATCAAGGGGAAATAATTCGTACATACTTGCCTCTTTTTTAGAGGGTGAAAAAGCACTGATAGTGGTTTTGGGCCATGTCCTCGATCAAGGCATATGCTGCCTGTGTAATTCTTGTTCATTAAAGCTCCACTTGCATCTGCATCAACAGTCATTTTTGTGGTATATGATAGACCATTATAAAAAGTGTGGACAATAAGCCACTTCTCTAGGCCATGATGGGGACAAAGTCTAAGCATTTCTTTGAAACACTCCCACGCATCATAAATAGATTACCCATCTTTTTGAGTGAATCGTGTGATTTGATCCCTCAATTTAGCAGTTTTAGATGGGGGAAAGAATCAGGCAAGGAATGCTTGCCTCATTTGGTCCCATGAAGTGATAGAAGTAACTTCCAATGAATGAAACCATGCACTAGCTCTATCCCTTAAGGAAAAAGGAAAGAGGTGCAACCTTACGGCCTCTTAGTTTGCCTTCAAGGTTCCAATGAGTGTTAAAAAGTTGAAATATGCAGATTTGGATCCTCAGTGAGTGATTCAGAAAACTGGTTTTGCTGCACCAAGTTAAGAAGTGCAGGCTTTATTTCAAAATTATTGCCCTCGACCGTTGGGTACAAGATAATAGCATGTTGTTCTTCCGTATAAGGGGTTGCATACTCTTTGAGAGTGCGTTCCTCAGCCATGTTGTTTCTATTTATACGTGCTTCTTTCTTTTTCTTATGTAAGAACCTTTCGATCTCAGGAACAAATTCACCAAGACTGTTGCTTCTTCGCATAAAAGAAATAGAAACCCAAGAAGTTGAAGACAAAAAGGAAAATGAAAAAGAAAAAGAAAATCAGTCTAATCGCTATTAAAAAGTTAACCAAATTGCCTAACTCCCTGGCAATAGCGCCAAAATCATGATGAGGTAAATCCACAAGTGCACGGTTGACCGATGTAGTAATAAAAGATATCGTTCCGACAGGGAGTTATGAATTCGATTTACTTTTAACAATGATTAGAGGAAAGTTCAATAGTTGAAAAATGGGGATTTTGTTGATTTAAAATAACAATAATAAAAAGCGTCTTGTGATTATTGGTTTATCTTGGTGACAAATCCTTCACAAACCAAACCTTAAACCTAGAACCTTATGATGAACCTATTTTCAAAAGACAAGTTTCTCTTTAGCCTATCACATCTCCTTTCGATCTCAGTGAGTGTGTTCATCTAGCAACCACGCCTATTTTTATGGTTGATTGCTATTGAAATCCTTGAAGCTTGAAACTTTATTGTCTCAAGGTTTGCTAGACCATTTTCATGTTTCACAATCGTTGTCTAATTTCACTTGTTCCAATATAAAAACTTTATCTTTCGATCCTTCACTTGATATTTGAGATGAACCAATAACAACGATTAAACTTCATCTTTCGAACCATCGATTAATACTTGTTATTGATTATAAGAACGGTGAAATTAGATTAGAAAATAGGTCTACATAAAATTAGGGTTCGAGGCTTGGTTTGATAGAGATTAGGTCATTAGACTCATCCAACAATCCCAAGACAAAGAAGTCTACTCAAACATGTTCATTGTAGACATAGAGAAGAAGAAGAAGAAGAAGAGCATGAAAGAAAATAAATAAATAAAAAGGAGAACTTTTATTCAAAGAAACAATTGTCACTTATAAATTTCCAAGAACAAAAGATGATTGAATATGTTTGCTAGCTGCTCTATTTATAGTCTACAACTACTTAAGCCCCAAGAAATACACCAATAGAATGTTCCACAAGAAACCATGGGCTTTAGGTCAAACATAAACTAAACAGGCAACTTGTCGAAGAAGCAAAAGCAGCAAAAGAAAGTCCTGGGTGGTGGCACGGCTGTGCCACTAGAGGCATGGGTCGTGCCAAGCTCTCTAGTGGTTTGGCCTCTTTAAAACTTTGGAGGCACGATCACGCCATTTCTAGGCACGGCCGTGCTTGATATTTTTGCACAAGATCTTCATATTTTTTGCCTTAATCAACTCCAAATCTCCTATCTTTTGCTCCAAGACTCAATCTTTCAAATATTTGTTCCTGAAATTAAATAACTTGCAATTGAAGTAAAATAGTTCTAAAAAGGAAATCAAAACACATAAA
>Ga0099826_10003397_pt1 | contig 10779 bp, 4 predicted proteins | sample Mtrugardesep15_FD_76830 | JGI IMG/M metagenome (GOLD analysis project Ga0099826, IMG submission 76830) | Root nodule microbial communities of legume samples collected from California, USA - M. trunc garden sep15 | ecosystem: Host-associated > Plants > Roots > Nodule | place: USA: California...
AAAATAAAAAAAAAAAAAAAAAAAAAAAAAAAAAAAAAAAAAAAAAAAAAAAAAAAAAAAAAAATACTACTAGTGTAGCATAGAAGAAGAAAAAAAAATGTAACACTAAAGCAGGAATGGGCGAAGATCTAAGTTAAGAGGCAGGAAAATCAATGGCTAGCAGCAGTATTCGTGGGATTTCAACGAATTTATAATTGGTACACCTTAGCATTTTCCTTCTTGCAATTTTTTTTTTTTTAACCAAAGAGTAATGCAAAGAACACTACTCAAATTCATCCAACGAAAAAGAAGAGCATACAAAGAGAAAAATGGGATATACCCCAAACCTTTTCAGAAGGTGGTGAACCTAAAGTTGGGCATTCCCAACTTATTTTTAACCACATCTTGTCTAATATTATTAGGGGCATCCTGCCACCACACAAAACCTTGAATGTTTAAACCTATATTAGCTAAGGCATCTGCACAAACATTGTCTTCCCTATAGATATGTGACACCAAAAAGTTCATATTCCTAGTGACTTTCATGCAGTTGCTCCACCTGTTTCTTATAGACCAAGGAACCATATGGTTGTTTTTGAACGCAAGCATCAGTAGCATTGAATCAGTTTCTAGCCATATGTGATTCCAGTTTTTGCTATGAGTTATCTCAATGGCTAAGATGGCCCCATAGATTTCAGCAATAAAAGCTGATTCCGTTGATAGATTTTGGGCGAAGCAACCTCTGGTGAATCCCTCAGATGATCTAAAAATTCCCCCACAAGCCGCCTTTGGAGGGTTTTTGGTGACTGCTCCGTCGGTGTTCACTTTCAGCAGTTAGTGATAGGTGGATGCCATAAAACCTCTTTGATGGTTGAAGCCTTAGGAGGATGAATATTGACCCTTAGAGCTTTGAGAATTCTGAATTCATACATGTCAACAGCAGAAGTTTTCTATGTGTTGTTGCCAGAAATTGCAGTACTAGAAATATTGAGATTGATAGCAACTCTCCAATCAATTAGCTTGTTTTGGAATCTTGCTTGATTTCTAGCATACCATATGTAGTTAATGATGTTTACTAAGCAAGCAGTTATGGTAATTTTGGATTGTGGTGTTCAGTTCTTGTCACATAATTTCCAAATATCAGAAGTTTCATTGAAGTTTATGGCAATGTTTAGGATGGATGACAACCAATTCCACAGTTTAGAGGCATAAGAGCATTGGAGAAATAAGTGAGCTGAGGATTCTGTAAAAGATTTGCAATTGCTGCACATAGAAACCATGTTGCTTCCTCTTTCCCTCATCTTCTCATCAGTTGGGAGTCTATCGTGCATGAGCCTCCAGACCATCATGGATTTAGAGGGGGGAATGTCTAGACTCCAAACAACCTTGGCCCAATGGATTCTCTGACCAGCCTGAACTTTATAATTGTAAGCTTCTTTGAGGGATAAACTTCCTGTACTTGAAGATTTCCAAACAAGTTCCTCCAAAGAAACTCTTGGAATGCTAATTTGCTCAAGAACATGACTTAATTGAGGGAACATATCTTGAATGGAACTAGGAATAGCCCATTTATAATCTACAATGAAATCAGAGATTTTTGAAGATAGATGTGACACTATATTAGAAGGAATGCTGAGACAATCTCCAATTGTTAATCCACACCAACTGTCCACCCAGAAATTGATGTTCTCCCCATTACCTAGTAACCAACTTGAATTCTCAATGATCACAGAATACTCACTTTTCATGCTGCTCCACAAAGAGGAATGAATGTGGTAAGCAACTGGTTTTCTATTTGAAAGAGCTCTCCCTCTTAAAGTAGTTGCCCAGGGTTCCATAGAGTTAAGCATCTCCCAGCCAAGTTTTAAATTAGAAGCTTCATTGAGAGATGTAAGAGATTTAAGCCCAATCCCTCCTTCTTTCGTGGGTTTGCAAAGCTTTTTCCATGCCATTGTAACCATTTTCCTTTTTTCTATATCTCCACTCCAAATGAAGTTCCTGCACCATTTGTCAATTTCTTTCAAGAGAGCAATAGGCCAAGAGTTTACTGACATAGTATGAACAAGCATGGCATGAATGACTGATTTTACAAGAAGCACTCTCCCTGCCATAGATAACAATGCAGCCTTCCAAGAAGCAAGTTTAATTTTGATTTTGTCAGCAATACTTTGTAAATGGGATTTTTTGGGTTTTCCTTTAAAGATAGGAACCCCCAAATAGTTAAATGGAAACTCACCCGCTTGAAACCCTAAAAGACTAACCAAATAATTCAATCTTCCTTGGGATAAGGAACCAGCATATATGGTGGATTTTGATGGATTAATGTATTGACCAGAAACATTAGCATACATGATAAACAAATCCTTCAATGCATTAACAGAAGCAATATTCCCTTTACAGAAAATCATAACATCATCATCATATAACACATGAGAAGGGATATTGTGATGTCTAGAGCTGCTGATTAAACTTACTCTCCCTTGTTCAACCAGTTTGGTGATAGATCTACTCAACACATCTTCGGCTATACAAAATAATAGGGGAGACAATGGGTCACCTTGTCTAACCCCTCTTTTACATTTGAAATAACCATTTTGGGAGCCATTAATTGAGATTGATAAAGTTGCTGATTCCAAAATAACCTTAACCCAATTGCAGAAAGTGTTGTTGAAGCCATAAGCATGTAGTACCTTTAAAAGAAATGACCATTCAAGTGTGTCAAATGCTTTAGCTATGTCAACTTTGAATGCAAGGTTTCCACCATAGGATTTTTTGTCCAGTTGATTTATCACTTCTGATGCAAGACAAATGCAATCCCTGATTTGGCGACCCTGTATGAACCCTTTTTGCTGAGAAGAAATAATAAAAGGCATGATGGAAGCAAGCCTATCCGCTATTATTTTAGAGACAATCTTGTTTTTGAAATTTGCAAGAGCTATGGGCCTGTACTGGGAGACTGAATCTGCATTTGGAGTTTTAGGGATGAGAATAATAGTGTTGGCATTATAGTTAGGCATCAACCAACTTGTTATGAAGAATTCCTTGATAGCATTGTGCACATCTGTCTTGACAATGTCCCAAAAAGATTGAAAGAAAATGGCTCCAAACCCATCAGGGCCAGGAGCACCTTCTTTATTAAGATTGAAGACTGCATTATAGGTTTCCTCCAAAGACGGTATCAGAGTCAGCATGTTGTTGATTGGTTCAGTTACTAAATTAGGGATCACCTCCTCCACCAGATTATTGACCTGCAAAACAGAAGAAGAGCAAAATATATTCATAAAATGGTTAGTAATATGATTTTTTATTTGCTCAGGTTCAGTAAGCATCTGTTCACCATCCTTCATGCAAGTAATTTTGTTTGTTTTGGCTTTTAGTTTGGCTGTTCTATGAAAAAATCTTGTGTTTCGGTCACCTTCAACATGCCATTTAACATTGGCTTTTTCTTTCCAAAAGCATTCTTCTTTGGCCAAAGCAGTGTCAAGGTTTAGTTGTGCAAGCTTTTGTTGTTCTAAAAGGTTATCTGAATGTCCAGAAGTGTCAATTTGGTTTTGGATATTAAGCAAGTGGGTTTCAGCATCTTTGACCAATCCATGGACGTTCCCAAAGACTTCTTTGTTCCAAGATTTAAGTTTAGATTTGAGGGACTTTAGCTTTTGAGAGAGCACAAACATGGCACATCCAACATATCTTTCATTCCAGCAAGATGCAACAACATCTCTGCATCCTTCATGTAAGGTCCACATTTTTAGGAATTTGAATTGATGAGGGTGGGACTCTTCATTCATTTGCAGCTCTAATAATAAGGGATTGTGATCTGATCTTTGCTTGACCAAAGTGGAAACAGAAACAGACGAACAAATATCTAACATATGATTATTACATAAAGCTCTATCTAATCTTCTCTCAGTGTACCTTCTGCCTTGTCTCCCATTAGCCCAAGTGTAGTGCATGCCTCTGGTAGGAAGGTGTATGAAGTTATCATTATTGGACCAATTAAGAAATTCAGTCATAGGAAGTTGAGCAGGGGGGGTGGCTCCTTTGTGTTCATGTGCTCCAATAATTGCATTGAAATCTCCCAAAGTGCACCAAGGTATGGAAAATCTGTTGTGGCAACTGATAAGGTCATTCCAAAGCATTCTTCTATGAAGGTAACAGGTTGATGCATAAACTACAGAGATACCAAACATAGAAGAATTTGAGGTGTAGGTTAAAGAGACATGTTGATCAGATGAAGCAACAATAGTGGGGTTAAGGTTGGAGACACATAGGCACCAAAGGTTGGGAAGGTTGTTTTGTCTGGTATTGCAAGCAAAAAGTTTAAAACCTAGTCTGAGAAACCAGGTTTGGGGGAATCTGTCATAACTAATCCAGGGTTCAGCAATAAATATAAAGTCAGGGTTATTTAATATGATAAGTCTTTTAAGTGCCAATCTTGATGGGGTGTTGGCAATACCCCTGATATTCCAGAAAAGTATCTTCATTTAAAAGGTTTTGGACTACTAGGTTTTGTCCTAGTTCCATAACTGCTTTTAACTGAAGATTTTTTTGATTTTTGAGCTCTTTTCTTTGTTCTGCTAGTGACCAATTGAAAGCCAGAAGCCTCAATATTCTGTTGATCTTCTCTGAGTAATTCTTCATCAATCTCTTTTTCAATGCTCTTTTGTTCCTCTGCTTGTCTTTCAACATCAGAATTCGCTATTGGTTCGGATATGTCATCATCAGGTTGTATCTCAGCAAGGTTGGCCCAGGATTCTGTGAGGAATAACATATCATTTTGGATTCTAAGAGGAGTTGGTTCATTTTGGGTAGGGCTTTGTGAAGGTGACCTCACCGGGGTAGTTTCTTTAAGGTTAAGGTTTTGTGAAGGTGATTCTTCTTCATTCATCTGTGTAGCATCAACAAATTCTGAGGCTTGTGAGCTAGAATCATCTAGATCATCAACATAAACATTACCTTTCTCAGTACCACATACATCAACATTTCCATTGTCTTCATTATCAACCAATGCCCTGCTATCATTTGTAACCGGAATGACTTCATTTTCTTTCCTCACCCACTTTGAAGGCCTAGGATTATTAGTAACTTTTGGAGGAAGTTGAGCAGTTAACTCTTTATCTAAATCAACGAATTCAGTCTCCACATTAACCTCTCCTTGGTTTTTATCAACATCAGTCTCCTTTGATTTTCCTTTATCCAAATTGGTTTTTTGGTTTTTTCCACTGTTAATGATATCATTTCTAGCATTTTTCCTACAGTTGTTCATTTGATGTCCAATCGTTCTGCAACTTGTACAGAACTCAGGAATTTGTTCGTAGTTTAGATCCACAAACATTGCAAATCCCTTTCTTTCAACTAAAACTTTATATAATCTTTCCTTCTCCAAATCTATATCTATCAAAACCCTAGCAAATAAACCAAAAGTACGATCAAACATGCTCTTACCTGTGTTCGCATCTGTGCAAATAGGGTTACCAGCGCTACTAGCGATAGCGAAAAGAATCTTTGGCCTCCAATACTCCTGAGGAAGACCATAGATGCGTAGCCACACCTGAGCTAAAGAGTTAACCTGCGTGCTAGGGTTGAAATCCCTAGTCCACACAAAGAATTTCATTAAACCAGGGTTGAGATTCAGAGAACCAACAGATCTGGCGCGTCTTGCATCTTCAATGGAGGAGAAACAAAGTTCATAGTATCCTTTTCCAATAAAGGAGATACCCCAACGCCCAAATGATTTCCAGATCGCTTTTAACTTCTCGCGCAAGGCAAAAGTGGATAGGGGAGTGGAACCCTTTGGCCAAATGATCCTGGCATGTAAGTTGAATTTGCATGTTTCCATCCCTATTTCGTATTCATCCTCAGGGATTGTTATTTCATGATTGTTACCTTTGACACTGATTTTTGGAAGCTGGCTCATGGGAATATCACAAACATTTGTTAGGGCTTGAGCGAAGGTTTTGTTTTTGATTTGGTTGGAATTAGGAACAATCTTTTCTGGAGAGGCATCTTGCAGGCAAAGCCAAGGGATGATGATCGGTTTGGAAGACATCGATTGAGGGTGAGGCAAGGCGGTGGAAAGGGTAGGTTGTGAACGAAGGTGATGATGAACAGTGCTATGTTCGCCAGAGCAAAAACATTTTTTTTCAATCTTGGTTTCCTATATATCACGAGAGGAACCGTATGATTATGTAATTTGAAAATTAAGTTAAATTTAGTATATATAAAATGAAATTCATAACAAAAAAATGAATTGGTCTAAGTTGTAAAAATAAAATCAAAACAATGAATAGGTCCAACTCATATGGGATTTAAGCATGTGGTCAGAGATTTGATCTCTGACTTTTACATAGATGATGTTGTGGTTATGTTTAAAGATTTTCCTAGTATAAGGAAGCACCAACTAAAATCCTTCATGAGAAATACCCTATCGAATGATGCGTTTAAATGAACGACTTTTTTATTCACGAGCTAGTCGCCGATTTGAAAGATCATTTCATGTCAAGTTCAAGTTGGAGCTGAAAACGCTCAATTATGTACTATTGGATAGAGATTTGTATAATAGAGGTGTCAACGGATTCCTTCACAAATGCATAAAGATGTCAGAGCCCCTCAAAATTATGACGGGGTTCCATAGAGGGTTGTGTGGTTCCCGCAGGGCTGACCCTATGATGAATGGGTTGTGTGATACTATTGTTCGACCATAGTGGTTAACTGTTTCTTGTACGCAAAATGATGTAAGGCTTGCCAACTGGATGGACCGATCTAAGTGCATGGCAATATGATATCATCGTGTTTATCATGCATCAAGTTGTACACGTGTTCGGGATCCCATAAACTTTCAGAACCGACAAAAGGGAATAAGTTTACAAATGAAAAGATGGTTTCCTTCACGCAAGAGTGCAACATAATACCTATCCATTTGTCTTCGTACTATGCTACGACGAAGGACAAACATAGGCGACTAACCAAATAATTATTGACATAATCAAGAAAAATGTCAAAGATCAATTGAAATCATGGCATGAAACTTAACAAAATGTTCTTTCGGCTATCAGAAATTCCAAAACGGTTGCTAATAGTTTTACTGCTTATCAGCTAATATACGGTCAAGATGAAGTACGGCCATTGGAGATTGATGTGGTGTCTTTATGAGTGGCTCAACATAATTAACTCACTCTTGATTAGTATAAGCATGCCATGTTAATGGAACTCGATTCCCTTGACGAGGATCGACTAATGGCGCTAGGGAGGAATGGAAAGTCTAGACAAAAAATGGCCCGAGCCTACGCAAGCGGGTCATAATTAAGTGTGTAACTTTAGATGAGTCAATTTTTAGTTCTAGGATTCCTTAATCTTCTACACTATCCTTCAGTATCTTTACTTTTTCATTAATCACGTACTCATTCTGTCCTCTCTTAACTCCAGATGGAATCTAATTGGACATAGAAAAAATTGATGGAATCTAATTGAGGAGGGAATCCACTTGCGTCTCTATTTTTTTTTAATTGAAAATAGGTTACAAGTCTACTAAGCTTGCCTTTTTCTTTTGACAACACTAAGCTACACTTTAACTATTTAAGCCACAAATCAATTGCAGAATACAAGGAATCTTGCTGAGTGGAAAATAATTTCAGGTGCTAATTATTGGCGCATTTGATATGTTTTTTTCTTCTTCTTTCTATCCTTCTATCTCTTCTATTATCCAATTTTTATACTGTGCATCCAACTTTAGTTTACCTCGTTTTCTTTCCGTCCGAATTGGTTGAACCTTAAATAGGTCTTTACTACATTGTGGTTATTCGACTGATTTGAAACAGTTGAACCATGGCATTGAAGTCTTGGTGATTCATTTTTATAAGATTGATATACAAGTTAGAACTAGTTCCCAACTTCGAATACAAGAACTTCGCAATCAATGCTGTCAAAATAGTGAGTTTAAGCAAACTCGTTTTACCTATCAACCGGTAAACTCGAGTTTAGTTTACCTCATATCAAATAATAATAAGAAAATAATATATACATGACATATATACTTATATAATACAATAAACACATACATTAATAATTCAAAATTTCAACTCAATTATAAAACAAAAAACAAACAAGAACAAAATTAATTTAGAAAAGAAGAAAAAGAACCGGATGTGAAAATTAAGATGAAAAAATAAGTAAAAAAACTCTTAAAAATTTCTTGCGAGTTTAACGACTCATTGCAAGTCGAGCAGAATAAACTCAATTTCATTTCATAGTTTGCTAAAAATCGAGTTTACAGCCGAGTCAACTTGAGATTGATACCTAAACTCGTGGAACTGAGTTAACTCGCGATTTTAACCAAGTTGCTACAATTTTCTTTAACCATAATTTGTCTGTAATGGCCTGCTTCCCTGATAGAGGAATATAAAATGCATTGAGCTCAAGCAAATCAAAACTCAGCCGCCAGGGATAGAGTGTGGTTAGTCAGTGCTGGTAATAAGTCTACATAATTTGGTTGAGTATACAGTAGTAGTATGTTACAACATTACCCTTTTAGACAGTATAGTTATTTGATTGGAAACTGAATAGGTGGTTTCTGTCTCAGCTTCCATTCAAAACATATATGCTCCATTGACTGGATAAAGTACGCCACTTTGTAATTATGTTTTTTTTTTTAATTTCTTAGTTACAACACTCTAGTGGTTCATCACATGACCCTTGATGTGAACAAATGTTTTAAAACTTGGATGGAGGTGGTTGAGTATCTTATTTGATTGCTCTGTATTATTATTTGTTCAATTCAATAATTAATTTTGTTAATTTGATTTTTTTTTTTTAAGAGAGTTCAATACTACTTGCTTCAGTAAAGTGTCACAAAAATGTGAAATTAACCAATACAAGTATTAAATTATAACACATATGTAACACAAAAATTATAACACATGTTAAAAATGAGCAAAATCAACATGGATTTTCATATTGTGCGAAATCAACATGGATTTCATATTTTAAAAAGTGTTGAGATTTTCATGGATTTTACCTTATAAAAGAGTATATCAAAATAGATCAATTGTAGCATTCAAAATAAGTTAATTATATAATGCACTAGTGAGATAAGTCTTGCATCATGCATAAATTAATTTCCTCCATTCCATCAATAAATCTCACCAATAAACTAAATGAAATACAATGTGACGTTTGATCAAATAGTGGAAAATACACTTGTGCAATGTTTTTTTTGTTAACCATCCCGTTTTCAGAAAAAAAAACTTTATAATTTAAAGTTCGATCGAGAGGTACCTAAAATATGAATAACAACTATTCTACATAAGAATCAAACTCATATTCTTATGATCAATTCGTCATTGGGTTTAATCACTTAAACCCGTTTTGCCCGTGCAACTTTCAAAATATACTTCAGTCGTGTGTTATCTTGTCTTTGCTGTACTCTAAGCTTCTTGTGTCATTTTGGAAGCTCGCCTGTTCTCCCACCCCTGACTCTCTAATCTATGACTCAAACATCTAGCTAGAATGTTTTACGTGTCGCTTAATTCAAGCAATAAAATGATTTGTCCTACGCAAAAGAGATAATATTAAAAATATTATCTAAGTAATTGATAATGACGCGCACTTTAAATTTAAATAATATTACATAAATCCCTTTATTCTTTGTTAAAATAAAAAATAATTCCCTCTTTCAAAAAAATAAAAATAAAAAGTAATTCCTGAATCCTTATCCTAAAATTTACCAAGAAGCTCTCACTTGGGCTATAATTTACTAAAATCAATTAATTTCGAAATCTATTTATATTAAACATTTTTTTTGAAGGAATTAATATTGAATATTTTTATAAAAGTTAAAACCGGCTGTTTGCGAAATTCGAACTCACACCCATTTGGCAAAGAGTTATGCTATGCAGTACGGGAATTTATTCACGGAATTTGACGAAACGGAAAAAACGCTTACCATTCATGGGGTAAAGTGGTCATATAGAAATGGACTGAGGACAAAATTGTAATAACAAACCCATGACAAGTTCATTTGTTGTTTTTCCGTTCAAAAGGCACCGTACTTTTAAGCATTTCTGTTTGGCAAACGAGATTTAAAGTACTGTAGAATATTTTGAAGACACGATATATTCTTGGTTCAAATAATTACTTGCTGCATAATATTGTTAAAAATGCATACAAAATTTTAACTAAAGTATATTTACATTTAAGGTCTCTCTAAATTTTTTTACATTTAAGGTCAAACTAAAGTAACTAAAAGTTTCAAACTGCAATGAACATTAATCAGCTTAATTCTCTATAGTTACGTTCAAAAGCTTCAGCGTCTAGCGGTTGAATCCTAATAATAGTTTCTGGCACTGGCAACATAGATGGTGCTTCCAATCCAACAATCTTTCGACAAGTCTCAAGGAGGCACTGTCTGCACTTAGGGCATGATGAGTGTGCTTTTAGCCATTTGTCGATGCAACGAACATGAAAACCATGGTTGCATTTAGGCAAAATGCGCACCTTTTCACCTTTTGTGAACTCAGAGAGACATATCACACACTCTGTATCCAAACTTGGTAGTTTCAACTCAGTTGAATAACTTACTGTTGGGAATGTCTTGAGAGCTTTCTTCTTGATTCCTTTGTTCGCTAATTGAGGTGAAGGGTTGCTGCTTGAACTCGAAGAAGAGTTGTTGTTCAAGGCTATGTTAGAAAACCTTAAAGCACACCTTATGATAGAGTTTAATGCAAGAGAGCAAATAAGAGCACACAATAGAACTGCAAGTATCATCACAACATTTGCATCAAATTCACGAATCCCAAAATACGA
>Ga0099826_10003398_pt1 | contig 10779 bp, 9 predicted proteins | sample Mtrugardesep15_FD_76830 | JGI IMG/M metagenome (GOLD analysis project Ga0099826, IMG submission 76830) | Root nodule microbial communities of legume samples collected from California, USA - M. trunc garden sep15 | ecosystem: Host-associated > Plants > Roots > Nodule | place: USA: California...
AATTAACCAACATTACAAAACAATTGGTTTGAGCTAAATTAAGATCTAGATTCAAACTTTGATGAAGAAAAAATACGAACATATATAACATATACCAACATTTCTTATCAAAAAATTCTTAAATTAGTGTTCGAATTATTATTTTGAAGTCAAGAGAGAGTAATAAATAATTAGAGAAAAAAAGCTAGTAATAAATAGGATTGCGAATATTATGAACCTGTCCATAAGTATCAACCGTTGATTGAACGAGGTTTTTGACTTGATCTTCGTCTGCCACATCACAATGGATGTAAGTGCACCTTTGGCTGCCAATGGATGCAGCTACTTGATTTCCAAGCTCATCTTGGATGTCGGCGATCACAACCACACACGCGCCTTCATTAGCAAAGACACGTGCCGTGGCTTCCCCGATGCCACTAGCACCTCCCGTCACGATGGCTATTTTGCCAGATAATCTTAGATTGGTGTTTGAGGATGGAGCGTCTGCCATTTTTGGTACAAATATAGTTGAATCAAAATGTACAACCTATTAAAATGTGATTAGTTTATAAAGATGTAATGTGTATGAAAATTTGTCTTCTTATATCGAATTTCTTTATAAATAATTGTACAAGTTTTTGAGGTTGATGTAGTACCAATTGTCTTAGTATATTTTTTAGTTGACCAAGATAATATTTATGGTAGGTGATGTGATGACAGTGGAAAGTGGGACATATTTTAATTTTAAAACTTTGGATATTTGTTTTTCAAATTATTGTCTCGTGTTGCTATGTTTCTCCACGTGGTACATGTGGAATGACATGTCTTTGTTGGTATGTAGATTAAGAAGACTAATGATCACTGGGATAAATGATTCCAACATTGCTTTGTTCTGCAATGATATTTGATTTTAATAAAATTGATTTTTATAGATTAGTCTTAATTAAAAGTGATTTGAACATGATTGTTTTTGGTTGTATAATTATCAAAATGAGTTTGAATTTTCATGTTTGTATAATATTTGCATCATTTTCTGTTTATCTTTAAGTGGTTTTTTTTTATAATTTTTTTTTTACTATATCTTTTAATTATTATCTTTGATTTGAATGCGGCATCTAGAAGGGGTCTAAAGGTAAAATGAAATAGTTTGATTCTCCAAAGAGTTCAATTTTCTTTTGACATTAAGTCTTGGAAGACTTTCTATTCGAGAGATTTTATTTAGAATATGAGTGTTGTTGGATGGATCGAGTTTTAATTATGTTTAATGTCCAATGATCACATACGAAGACAATCATTTGTATCATACATGTAGTTCTGTCGGTAAGATTTAGTATTCAATTTTTAAGTGGGTTTGAACAAGGCCAATCCTACCCGGAAATGTGGTTTCTCTCAGATTATTTTCCATCCCTCTTCTCCAACCAAGAAGTATCGAAAAGGCTTAACACTTATTTGACATACAACAATCTAAAAAATTTAGGAAATGCGAAATGAGGTCATTTTTTATTCGAAATCTATTGGGGGTTAGGGTGGAGTGGGGCAGAAGAGATTGAAGAAACCGTCAAATAACCTCATGGAGATGGTTTCTTGTTAGAAAAAAAAGGAGTGTCATATTTCTATTTTGACTGATATTTGAACCCTCTTCTACATCTTACTCCTTGATGTAAGGTGTTTGTTTATTTAAAGTGGGTTGAGTACTACTTGTACTTCTACATCTTACTTCTTGATTTAGTATTTTCCTATTTTATTTAAGACTTTATCCAACGTGCACAAGCAAAATTGTCTTACGCCAAACATAAGTGTCTTGTTTACCAAATGAATAAGTCACATCATTTTATCATTTAATTTAATGGCAAGATTTATTGATGCAATGGTGGAAACTAGTTTATGCATGATGTATTATTTGTCTCGCTTGTGCATCATGGAATTGACATTTATTTAATTTAATGGCGATTTTTTTTGGTCAAGTAGCCTAGTGGCTAGAGCTCACACATTTTAAATGTGGAGAAGTTGGGTGTCAGGGGTTTGAACCATGCCTCTACATAAATATTAGAAACAACCTTATCCATAATGCAAGACTTATCTCACCTTTTTAATTAAATAATAAACAATTTAGCTCACATTGGATGAATTTAAATGTCATACATAAATCACATAAATCAATTCAATCTTAGATAAATTATTTTATTTAAAATCAATTTATACTTATAGTGAACCAAAGGCAACATGCACGACACATTTTAATTTTAGTCAACTCTTAAAACAATCTACAATATGGTTGTTTCTTCTATTTAGTATCACACCTTCATCGTAGAGTGAAAAATATAGGTGATTACAGAAAAAGTAGCTATGAGAGCACTTTATCTTCTCACTAAGACTTTGTTTGCAAGTTTGGAGGGAAAAGGAGAGAATGCTTGAGAAAAAAGGAATGACCAAGTGGAAGAAATAGAGGAAAATGGGAGGGGAGTACTTTGAGGGGTTAACTTGTTTTTGACTATTACTTTCCCCACCCTATTGGATTCTCGCGCGCCCTATTTTTTTTACGAAAATACCCTTCGGAAAACGTAATCCGAACTTGTCTGGATTATATTATCCGAACTGTCTCAGTATAGACACAACAAAACTTACAATTTTTTTTGCATGTTTTTGTTTATTCATACATTTTTTAAGATAAAAAAAATTAACTAAAAGACAATTATGATAAAATTTCACAATAAATGATTATATATCATTATACCAAAAAAAGTTGAATTTATATCATTACACATTTTACCTAATGATATACATTTCAACTAATGATATACATTCCCCAAAAAATGATGATATACATTTAATCTAAACCGCCCAAGATCTATGTCAATATCATCAAGATTAAAGCTATCTTCCTTTTCAAGCTTCACACCATCTTGAACATTCTTCCCAGGTTCTGGATCAAGATTTTTAATAATGTACAAATCTTGGTCATCATCAATGACTTCAAAACCCGCTGTCCGGCATAGTTCATTATAGTCGGCCATTCGACTGACATATCTATCAGGCTAGCTTAAGGCATCATCACGAACATGTTGCATCCATAGCGGGCAAGTGGGAGGAATAGGACAAACTTTCTTCAAATGTATAATCATGAAATGATTGTCATTCATATTTGCCATACACATCAATCGCTCAACAAATGGCGGTTCACCCCATAGAGGAAAAAAGGTTTCAAATCGCCCTTTTTCAATGGATAGTAGAACAAGTGTGTGGTTGTATTTCTGAGCAATGAAAAAACCCATATCCGGCATGGTCATCCATTTATCTTGTGGTGCTTGCCAATTCCGGATTATGTAATCCGAATTGTCTAGTACAGATAGAAGCAAAAAAACTTGGCAGAACAGAGGCATAAAGTCAAAAAAGTCAAAAAAAAGTCAAGAAAATACCTGAAGCAGATCCCATTTCTATAGCAGAGAGATGTCTTCCTTCCTATCCTTCACATCACCCTTATACTTGAACCTAAACCTCTTCCAGTGAGTGTGAATTTCATCCAAACAGATCGAGGTGTTGTTCTTGATCTTCAATGCAATCACACACACATATGGCAATCTGAAATTGATATTACTCAAACAACCACACTTGGATTTATCCGTTCTGATATCAAGTGCTCGATCAGACTCGTCTGCGAGATAATGAAAAGCTTTCCTTGATATGTTTCAAATCAAGCTAGACCACAAATGCTTGTCTTTGAGTCTATGTTCAAGCATGGCAATGTTCGTATGGAAGGAAGCGTGTATCTGAGTATGTTGCGACTCTATCATTTCGTGAACGGATTTCCAGTTTGTACTCAAATCACCCATGCTACTAGTCAGGTACTTTTTCAGACGGCTATGTGCAGATTCAACTCTGTTAGTTGTAGTATTCCCCATAGGCATGACTTGATTCACCCAAAACTTCACAATCTTCTCATTCACCAGACCCAAAATTGTACTTTCAACATATTCCACAAACTTGGGCCATTTGTCACAAACCACTTTGAACTGGTTGCAATTGTCAATATACTCTTTTTCCGTATCGGAATCCATAATATATTATTCTCAACCAACGACTTCAGGAGATGTTGCATGTCACTTCTCGTACCCCTAATGGATTTCCTATACCGGTGAGTAGCATTATAAACATGCTTGATTGTAGTTGAAGTGTTTTTGTTCCTCTTCCTTAAGTTGGTAAGCATTTGCCTCAGAGGAACCTTTGACTTAGCCATCTCATGAAGGTGCACACGTTCATTTGGGTTTAGACGTCCGACGATTTTATGACCTTTCAACATATTTCCCATGTCATGGTTGTGTTTACCGTCACCAACTTTGAGGCTTCAATCACCAACAATCAACAAATAACCTCTCAGCCGAAACGTACACTCGCATTTAACCGAACCAGCAATTTTGCACTGAGTCTTCCTCTTGTACTCCTTGTATGAACCTCCTATTTCACATATCACGGTAACAAATGCACTTCTTTCATTGCCACCTTTCTCGGAATTACCAATGACGGTTGTAAATCCAAGCTTCATTGCTTTCTCTCGAACCCACTCCAACAAATTATTCCGTGTAGCAAACTTTTGGTTGGTGGTAAAATGTTCTCCATGATCAATACATACACCATGAAGAATAGGAGGAGGAGCATCATCATCTACTTTTACATCACCTAAGGAATCATCTGCTTTTGGTGGTGGTGGTGGGGAACCTCGACTTTAGCATTTCCAGATGCATCAATAACTTCAAGTGAAACAATCGGCAACACATTAGGAGGTTCAATCACAGGTGGTAATTCAATGGAGGAATCAATGGGAACATCCATTACTGAAACAAGGGTCAGAAAATGCACACAGTTTCTGTACTGGTGTTGTTCGGATTTCGTAATCCAAACTACATTTTTGCCCAAAATGGTGTGTTTCTAGAGGTGTAGGAGTGTTTGGAGAGAAAGGTGGTGAACAGTAGCTAGGTTCTGGGTGAACCTTATATAATCAAATCTTCCGGATTACGTAATCCGAAAATTTCCGTTACTTTTCCCGCTTTTTGTAAACACAGGGCTTCCAGATTGCATTATCCAGAACTTGCATATTTTGTTCGGACTATGAAATCCGGAAGTACGTAGACCCTTCCATGAGCCAGGTTCCAACGCAGACAAAAGCCAACATATGTTTCGATTATTTTCGGATTAGAATCCGAAAATAGCAAGGGTATTTTCGTCAAGTTTGCAGGGCGTGCGAGAATGGGCAAGTGTGGGAAAAGTAATAGTTTAATTTTTTTTGAAAGATTTCTTCATTTTTCCTCATATTTTCCTCCCCTCAAAACCTTCCCTTCCCCTCCCCTCCCCTCCAAACTCGCAAACAAAGCCTAAGTGAGAGGAATAAATGGGTCAAAAGCCCATGATATAGTATATTTTTTTTAAAAGCAATGTTCTAAAAAGCATGACAACTAGTATAAAAATACCTAATTTATAACTAATGATGTGACTATAAGAGAGAGAAATAAGTAATTAAAAAATAAAATAGTACTTATACGGTATAAATACATGGTGTTGGACAACTAAAAGGTTGTCAAAATAAAATTTCTCATTTTTTTTATTTATTCTATTTATTTATTTCATTTCATATACTTCACTCCATACACCTCTAATACTCCACCTAGAAGTGTGAGGAATTTTTTATCCTTCAAATAAATTCAATACAAATACACACATTTTTTTATATTTATAATAGTTCATATTTGCCATAAACATAGCTGCCATCCACACGAAGATCAAGGCCAGTGACAAAGTCAGATTCATTAGAAACCAAGAACAACACAGCATCTGCCACATGTTTAGTGTTAAGAACCACTCCTTCCAACCTCTTGTTTTGTTCATAAATTAGCTCGACTGTCTTAGCACTTGCCCCTAACAATCTCATAGTCAAAGGTGTTGCTAATCCATTTGGTGATACACAATTCACCCTTATCCCATACTTTGCAAGTTGCACACTAGCTGAACGCATCAACCCTATTATGCCATGCTTCGATATTGTGTAATCTGTTAACCTTAAGATACCTTGGCTACCCAGGACGCTTGCTGTGCACACAATGCTACCCCTCACATGCCCCTCCACCATCGCACGGGCCGCGTGTTTCACGCACAATGTCGTTCCTCGAATGTTAACTGCAAACACTTGGTCGGCTTGAGAAATGTCGAGTTCTAAAATAGTCTGATCAGATGGACTTGCAGTCCCAGCATTGGCAAACATAATATCTACCTGTTGTGGAAAAGAAAGAAAAAGTTATTTTTTTTAGAAAAAAAAAAGAAAAAGTTATTGATTTTAATCATATTTATCTTTTCGTTGTTTTTACATTAGAAAACTCTTGATAATGTAAACTATAAATAAATAAAGTCTTATACAGTAAATCGGGATAAATTTGTTTTTAATCCTTATAAATTTTTTCTATATATATATTTTCTCTATATATATTTTTTCTTCAACTTTTAATCCTTACAAAATTATACTATCAGTAACTTTGGTCACTACCGGTAAGTCTATTTAAATTTTTGAGTGCTTAGCACATTATAATTTAGAAATTATGATTACATTTATCTTAAACTTTTGAAGTTGAAATAATTTATATTTAATTCATCTCATATTAAAAAAATTAAATTTTCGTGGATGAACTTTTAATAATGTGCTAAATATATACATAGCTGTAAAAAAAATCATTAAAAAATTGGAAGTTTTTTTGGGGAATGAAAAATTTAAATGTTGAAACAACATTAACCTAACAACATAAGTCATTTGTATAAACACAAATTTGAATTTCATAAAATTAGAAGTGCTATTTTTTTATAGAGACAAAAAACAAAATTTCAACAAAACATATATTTAGCCCTATTTAGTTTTTACCTGTCCATAAGCATTGACCGTTGATTGAACGAGATTTATGACTTGATCTTCATTTGTTATGTCACAATGGATGTAGGTGCTCCTGTGGCCGCCAATGGATGCAGCCACTCGATTGCCCAACTCGTCTTGAATATCAGCAATCACCACCATGCGTGCACCTTGATCAGCAAAGAGATGCGCCGTCTCTTTGCCAATGCCGCTGGCACCTCCGGTGACAATGGCTACTTTGCCGGCTAACCTAAGGCTGCTGTTAGTTGATGATGCTTCTGCCATTTTCTTAATGTATAAAAATGGAACCATAACTAGCCTTTTATAATCATGGGATGCACTAGATTTTCTATAAGACGTGATGGTTTAGAGTAAGGCCTCTTGATTATGTTTGATAGGGTGCACGTTTTGATCCTTTTAATAGGAGATAGGGACATAGGGCGCACGTTCATGAATCAACCATTCGTTTGAATCACGGAAGTTTAATTAGGCGACAAATGATGTTCATTATAGATTACGTACATAAAAATAAGCATTTAATTGCAACTTTAAGTTATAGGTTGAAATTATTTTGCCACAACAAAAAAATTGTAGATTCAAAATTAGTTTTTCAAAATAAAATCGTAAATTTTGTCAAAAAATAAAAGAGTAATGAATAGTTGACAACTAAAAGGTTGTCCAACACACATATCATGTTATAAAGAATGTATTTTTTTAGATAGACGAAGTGACAATAACTATTGAAATCTCACATATATAAGTGGGGAAATCGGGGTTCAAACCACGGTCACAACGTTTGATTTAACAATTTTAGCAATTTTAACAGCTCGAGTTAGAATCTGTGAACTAAATAGCGTTTATTTATACGATGTCAAATATATTGTTTTTTTCTTCAGATGTTTAAATAACATTGATCATACTCCTCTGTCTAAATAAGTCGGCTTAGTTTTCTCATTGAGGATGTGTTCAATTTTCTTTTATCTGAAATAACTCATCTTCATCTTTTTCTTTCTACTTTAATCTAAATAAGTAATTTTCTCGTAGATTTATGTTTTTTCTTCTTCATGATTTATGTTGTTTGTCGTCTTGTGCAGTATTGTTTGATTTTTAGTCTTGTTGCGGTATTTATTTGATTTCTATTGAAAGATTGGTTATTCAACCATTGATTTGAGTGTTAACATTATAGATCCCGGTACATGAGTATTTCAATCACTTTAATTTTGTCATATTATTTGTTGGCATTTTTTCGTTGTAAGTTATCAACTTAAATGCTGCGAGTTTGTTCGCAGATTAATTATCTATGTTTTTAGTGATGTTAAATGATGTGCTCTATCAATTTGATTAAATGAATATCATTTTTTTCGTTGTAATTTTTTTTTTTTTTTGCATGGTTCAAATAAAAATCGTAAAACACACATGTATATGCCTATATTACCACCTTTTATTTAGTACTTCCTCCGTCTCAAATTGTATAACGTTTTGGGCATTTCACACATATTAAGAAATACAATTAATATTGTGTGAAAAAGAGATATTATAAGTTTTAGAGAACAAATCGGATTTAAGTTGCATTATAAAATATGGTATGAATATGTGTTTATAAATTAGGGTAATGATCGCTTCACAAGTCATTTTTGTGGAGTGGAGTTAGCTTCAATCACGATTTCTAAGATGATATCGAGTCTCCTTTACAATTCATTTGAGACTTGCTATCAAGTTTCCGCTATCATGTCATCAGACCACCCACCATTTATATAAACGAACCAAACCTAATAAGTTAGTTTTGTGCGATTATATTAGGCCAACCACGATTTCTAAGACATTGGACGTCGATCTAAAATTACTTTTTGAAAGTGACTTTTGCCACAAGACACGACAACTTTTTTTCTATTTTTTCCAACTATTCAAAATCTTTTTTTTTTCTTTCTATTTTTTTATTATGATCCATTCGACACTTGCTATCAGGTTTTCCCTATCATGACATCAGACTACTCACCATTTATATCTACGAACTAAACTCAATTGTACTGGTTGTGAGTGGGTGTGTTAAAAGTATATAAATCGGTTTTGTGGAATTATGTTATACCAACAACAATTTCTAAGACATTCGATATCCATCAAAAATTACTTTTGAAAAGTAACTTTTGCCACAAGACACAACAACCTTTTTTCTATTTTCTCCAACTATTAAAAATCTATTTTTTCAATTTTTTTTTATTAATATTCCCGGCAACACTTGTAAGTTGTAACATAAAAAAAATGCTTTATGTATATACGAAAGAAAATGTAAAGAAGTACTTCATTAGACCTTAAATAAATATCTTTGTTTAATCATGTTCATATAGCTTAATTTGACCATATTGTTTTATCAATATATAAAGATAAATGTATTATATAAGATGTTGTACATGACATGTGTGTGAAGTGGTTTATTGTGATAGGTATTTAGAAACAGATAGACTATAAAGTATCAAAAACTGTTGGCTTATGAATTCGAAAAAATACCCTGAAAGGATTACCACCATTGAAGAGATGACCAGGTTGAGTTAAAATCATGTTGCTCTCGCTAAGATATTTAATCACACAGTCTAAAATTGTGTAAGACGAATTATCAATTGTGCCACCACCAAGATAAAACAATTGTGCAATTAACTAATCATTTGAGAATTAACACTCGTAAATATCATAACTATAATTACTATAATTAGTTTAATTCATGTTAACCCAAGTTTGAATTATTGAAAGAAAATATGAAAACTTAAGGTACATGAAAGAATACGTTGCTCTGTTTGGATATTACATCATAATAGATTGTTGACCAACATTAGATTGAGTATATGCACCTTGGGTGCAGAGTTTTGTTCTCATTGCGATAACGAAGTAGAAATCGCATTGCATGCACAACGAGATTGTCCGTTAATGCAAATTTGCAGCAATTTATAAATGTGAATATGGATATAGAGTTGGGAATGGGTGTCATGAAGAATTGGTCTGAATTTTGGGCATCATCATGTCATTCATTGTGGTATTGGAGGAACAAAATGAGTCATGATAGTGGTAGTATGTTGCTTACAAGACCATGGCTGAAAGTGTTTCATAGGGTACAAATCTGTGATGTAACAACTACCAAAAATGCTATCCTACATCATGTTAATAAGGTGATTGAAAATATCCGGTGGCAACCACCTAGGTCGGATTCGGCTAAATACGGAAGGTAGATGATACATCAAAGAATCTCAATAGCTTAGTTTACAATTCTCAATAAAGAATAACACTTATCTTCTCTTTTGAGTTGCAAAATTACAAGGAAATTCTTCTTCATTCTTTTATTTATACGTTTTTCATGTGAATTGTTGTAGTATGACTCAAAATTTGATGAATGGAGAATATTATTGCAAAAAATATAAAGGATTTGTTTCAAATATATTTTGTGCTGAAAATATATTTATGGACAATAAATATATTCTTTTACTGAAGAAGAGAAAAAAAAAATGTATCTTCAGTGTGATATTCGTTCCAAATTTATGAGTTATATTTCTCTATAAATATAGACCATGTATCAGAGTAAACCTTGAGATAGAAGGGGCTAAAACAAGGGTTTAGAAAGACAACAACAAAACTAGGGTTTGTATAGAGTTTGTCTTTTAGGAACAAATACTAGGGTTTGAGGGTTGATTCACCTTGGGAAACACTATTAGGACTGAGTCTCTTGGTTACGGGAAGAGATTGAGACTTTGGGTAGAATTAGGCGGGAGAATTATTCTTGTAACTCATTAATATCTCTTTTGTAAGGTTACTCATCATTATAGTGGATTGGAGGGCTGCTCTCTCCTCCAGACTAGGTCAATTTGGACCGAACTGGGTCAACAAGTTCTTTTGTGTTCTCTCTTCTTCTTCTCTCTTTTTGTTTTCTA
>Ga0099826_10003400_pt1 | contig 10776 bp, 4 predicted proteins | sample Mtrugardesep15_FD_76830 | JGI IMG/M metagenome (GOLD analysis project Ga0099826, IMG submission 76830) | Root nodule microbial communities of legume samples collected from California, USA - M. trunc garden sep15 | ecosystem: Host-associated > Plants > Roots > Nodule | place: USA: California...
AAAATAAAAAAAATAACACAAAAAAATAAAAAAAAAAAAAAAACTATCTAAAAAACAAGAGCTTGATATGCTTCTCAAGTTGTTAAAGTTAAAACTATTAAAGAAAATATTTAATTTCTTCAAAATCGAGTATACTCGGATAAAATCTAGTTATTTTCTTTCACTATTATTTAATTCAACCTGATTTTACACGAGTTTACTTGCTGTAAAATTACGTTGAATTCTTATTTCACCAAAACCCAATATTACATATTTAACGTGAATCTAACACCTAAAAATGTAAAACTGAACAATAATAAATTCGAAAATGCACGGTTTTATCGTCACAATAAAAATATTGATCCCACACAAGAACTTGTGAATCTCAAAGTAAATGATTGATCTTCGAAAAAGATTTTAACAATATAATAAAAAAATCTTAGGATTGTGGATTTCCATCACAAGATAGATATTCCAATCCCAAGTCCCCCAGTATTGCTATGCATATTGATGTTATGAAATATTTGTTTCATTTTGTTGGAACAAAATTGGTTTGTACAATTTCTCTAGAGTTTTGATGATAACAAAGTATTAAAGAACAATTGGATATGCTAATATATGTTTAAATGTGAATGACTTAACAAGGTCTGAACATGTATAAAAGCATAAAAAACACAAAGAGAAGCTAAAAGACTTTGGTAGAAGATCTGAAGAAATGTTAACTAGAAGGCAACACCTTCGATCAGAAGAAACAAAGTTACTCATAAGCTGAAGATTTGCATCAGACTCTGAAGAACATAAGATCTTGAGGGACCCAGAAGAAAAAAAAACGTCGATTAAGTTTTTGTTCTGGACCGAGCAAAGACACTTAAGGCTTATTTCATAGGCCCAATCCAGAAAGACCCAAATCCCGCATCTGGGCATCTACAATCACTGCACCCCTTCTCCATGAGGTGGGTGCACTTAGCACCTCAAGAAACCCATTCAAATTTAACAGTAACGTCTCCCCCCTTGTGCCCGAGAATCTCGCCTCGACAGTTACGATTCTCACGATTGTGTAACCGTCAAGCGCCACAGCGTGCCGTACAACGGCTCCTGCACCTACTCACTATATAAAGAGACTTTACACAGTCCCAAAAGGGACGATATTCTTCTACCCTAACCCCAATTTTTAAGCTCTCACTAACTTAAGCGTCAAAGTGTTTGCAGGTACTCACCACCACCGTTCCAAGCTTACAAACGTCGAGAACAACCATACCGAATGTTATCATTTTGATAAGGTACGATCAATTTTTATGTTTGAAGATATTAAATTGAAGGACTGTGAGTGTGATAATTTATTGACTAAATTTGATGGTTTATTGAATAAAATAATTTGTTCTTGTCCTGGCATTTTGACGTCCAAACTTGGGATGATCAAAAAAGTTTACTATCCGAAGCAAAATTTGAAAAATAGAATACAAAATGAAGAGGAAAAAGAGCACAAAGTCACCAACACACGCACATAGGTAAAAGAAAAAAAAAATTGTTATAAGACGAGTCCATCTTATAGAATAAATCCAAGCCACTAGTTGACAATATTTCAAAGTCCCATCTTTCACTTCTTGATTCCCACAAGTATACATATATATGCATCTTTCCATTTCCAATCTCATCGTGGTTATTATATTCATTAATAATTAGCCAATGTTCCTTATTAGGTATCAGAATTTCTTAATCCAATACCCTACCACACACATGCAATGTGTGTGTTGCGCGCCCTTGAACTCTAATTCATGTGTGTTTCACTGAACATCTGTGTTATTAGACTTTATCCCCAAAACATGGCTTTCTCAATGTTATGTATCTCTGTGCTATCACTTTTAGAGCTTTAGTGGATGAAGTCATGAAGATAATGGTGGATACAGTTTGACATCATTGAATTGTCCAGATGATCAGTTTATGTTAGGCCACTTACCACGTATACGTACAACTCAGCTTTGCAGTATAATTCTTAATTTTTTGATTTATTTATCTGATATGTTTAACATACTGCTTAACTATTGTATCTACCTTAGTCCGATGAACAACCATTTTAGTCCTTAATGTAGGCTTTGTTACAATAATTTATAAAAGTATCAAAATTACACTCACATTCACACATGTCTATTTTATTTGGTTCTAAAATCTGGTTTTAGGTAATCTATTTAGTCCTTAAAATTACTAACAACAGACGTATTAGATGCATGTTTTAAATTTCAATACATTTAGAAACTATAGGGACATCGACTCTCATATTTGAGGATAAAAATGGTTATTTGCTCAATTTTGTTACTACGTTAATTTATATTAGATGATCGGATAAGATGTATCTAATATGGACCTCTCAAAAGTGAGTCTTTACCATTTTTAATAAAATATGACTTCAATAATAATAAAAAATAGAAAATAAAAATAGTATATTATTAAATTTACTAAAAATAGGAAGGTCTTCTGTTAGACCAAATTAATATTAAAATACCCCATGTTCTTGAGGTAATTTTATCATAGTAAGTAATTCAAAATTCTTTTATGTAAATTTCAAGGCGTAGATGATGAATTTGAATGGTTTTTACTTTTTAAAATTAAGATATATTATAAAGTATTTTGTCAAAATTAAATTTAGGAAATTTTAACACAATTTTTTTTTGGGAGGAATATAACTTAAAAACTAAAAATTTGAAATTTCTTTTTTACTCTATATAATGTGAATATCAAATTGTTCGTTATAATTATTTTTCAAATTATAAAAATTAATTTAATATTGTTTCAATTTTTTTGCGTTAGATCATATATTTTTTTAAAATTTTTGAAATTGATCCCAATATTTTAAAAAATAAAAAATTTGTTCCTAATTTTTTTTTTTAGAGAGAGAGATAATGTTATTTAAGTAGGAAATAAAATGGTAATTTAGATAAGCTTATACATGAGATAAAGTTGTCTCATGATTTAGCGATGAACATGTATAAATTTCAGTTTTTATCCCGTTTCATACAATTTTTCAAATAAAATACGATATAGAACTAAAGTTGTGTTGTCTAGTATCTTATTTTTTAGCAAACCAAAGGTACCCTTAAGATTTATGAATGGTAAACCTAAAAATGCCAAACCTAAGAATGTGCAAACTCTAAACATGTTTAGAGTATCTGCATGTTTTTGCCAGCAAGAAAAACTACCGGTGATAATTCAAATAATGGAACTACATGTGTATCATATCAGAGTGGGACATCAAATTAATTTGAAGTGTAAGTGCTATAATATAGATGCCAATGACATCAGAAACCATAGAGGGAAGAAAAGGAAAACTCTGGTTTTATGTATCAGAAGAGATTATTCAAAGTTTGAAACAGTAAATACAGATTTGAGGCAGATTCTTAAACTTAGTGGGGACATATTTACACTCGGTAAGTCAGCTGAAGTTTGTCCTATAGCTCATCTGCATTGAACAAATTTCTGAATTTGAAACTTATCAATAGACTTAAAGTAGGAAGAGTTCTTAGGCTTTTAGGGTTGCTACCCTCTGGAGAGTACTGGGGACAAGCTACCTATTCAAATTTGAATTCAATGACCTTATTTGCAGAGACAGTAGCATCAGTAGCACCCTCTCATGGGTCACACTCTCGCCAATGCTAGCTTTTTTAGATTCGTTTTTCTTCTTAAATAGTTCAAATTTCAGGTAATTACAGCTAATGTCAAAAATAATATAACTGATAATATATATATATATATATTGTGTGTGTGTGAGATCCGGATTGGATCTCAAGTGGCGAACGTATGGAAGGCATGCAGTGGAGGACGGCAGCAAAGTTCCACATGGGGAGATTAATGCAACTGCAAACACTCTCGGGTGAGTAGAGTAAGACGTTTATCATAACTGAATGTGTACCCTTTTTCTAGTGTCGACGCTTTTGTAACTTCTATCTTGCAGGTCCCTGTTCGTTTTGTGCAGAGAATTAATAAATTTTGTTGTTAAAAAAAAGGTGAACTAGGGTAAATCTTTGAGGTAATTGAGAGATTTTCGTTGTGATATATAGATCGTCATGTAACGTTAATCATGCGGTGATTGATTGTTGAGAAGGTACATTATATAGATCGGTAGTGCAATGTCTTATGGTGTACGGGTACCTTGTAGATAAATTCCACTCTAGATTGGGCATGTACCCCAATCCGTAGCAATATGTATCTTATATTATTTTGTGTATATGATTAAAATTTATACCATTTGTTTCTAATTCCTGATTTAGCTCTGTTAATATAACTAAGTGATTATAATTATAATTAATATGAAAAATAATGATGAGCTCTTGGGCTGCTAGCACATGTGAAAAGCAGAGACAGCCTTGAGGCATGTAAGGTCTATTCAATAGTGTTCATCATATTTGGTACTGCAGTAAATGTTATCAGCAGAAGACAATTAGTGAGGCCCAATTGCTACAGAAATACTATAATCTACAATGAAATTTAATGTTTGAACTTGCTTGGCATATTGAATTATAAATAAAGATGCTTGGTTTTTTCAATTTGTTGATGTTATAGTTCAGGATTCAGGGGCCAGAGAAATGATTCAGCAGGGGTACAATATGTATGCAATGTCCCTATTGTTATACTATTCATCTAATTCTCCTCCGTCATTGAGTTGTACCATCTTATTTTCTTTAGCATATGCCAATGGGGTCCATACTCCACAATATATATAAATGGTTCATTTACTTCTGTCTGCAGAGATGCCGCATATATAGATGTGGTAAACTCAGATATCCTCAGATAACTTTCAATCTATCACGGTCAGAAATCAAAGTAGAGTTGATGTATTGGAGGGAGAAGGAACTTTTGCTTCAACAAGTTAAATTTTATTTTAGAAAAAGTTAAGAGAAATTTTGGTAGAATTTGTCAAATTTGGGGAGAATCATGGCCATGAAATAACATGGGGCTGAACCAATGCAATATGATAGGTAGATTCAAAACTCACTAACAATAGGAAAGAATTGTATGTATGATTAATCATGGTCAATGATGTTGGGGTGATATATGCAAAGACACTTCAACCTTCAAGTTAGTCGGTGTGTTTAGAGACATTGCACATATATGTATATTTGTATGGTGTTCCGGTAAGAATGTTGAATCTTGAGGGGAGTCCAAGTATGTCAAAATGCGAGTATAACTTTGACATCACGTGGAAAAGTGTGCGTTAAACGGAATATAAGTGAGAGATCATAAACTTAATTTTTTAGGATTTTAGTTGAAGATGTAATGTCAAACTCACTTATGTGATTTCTATTAGCTCAATGAAATGATTCCTTAGACTCCTAACCCAACAATATAGTATGTGTCCTAGGTCGGCTTAGGCCAGCTTGACGGGCAAGCATGAGTGCGATTTTGGTGTTAGATCCATGTATTGAAAGGCATCTTGATATTGTAAGTAAGATGCGCATTTGGTTGGTTATAAGTGTGTGTGTAAAATTGAAAATTTAACTAACTTCTTTTGAAATAAAGGAGATGACACATATTGCCAATATCTCAAAGTTTTAGATAAAATATTGTGTTCAAACGTTTGTGATCGTTGATCATTGGTCTATTATTACTTCCTAAACAAATTTTATTTAAAAATCAGTTTATTTTCAAGACGAACAAAGACCAGTGATTAAGAGAATACAAACTAAAGGCGCCATATATAGGCAGAATACTCGAAAATAAACACCATCAAAGACACTCATACACAAAACACCTAGCCGAACCCTACCTTAACACCCATGGGGTAACACCCACCAAAAAAATTATCACCACCCAAAACAGACTCCTTCACTAATATACAACTGAAAAACGATATCCATAACCACCCATCGCCACTACTCACCCAAAAAGAACACCCTTCTAAATGAAACTCAATGTCCTCATCACTAAAGCTGAGCCACATCTTAAAAACTCTTTTTCTAAAGATCATTCAGCTTCCACCACCTCTCAACCTCCGATCCATCAAAAAAACACTAAACAAAAGCCCAAAACCAAACTTGAACCAAAGAACTGACTTCTGATCTCGAAACATAAGCCTCTATTGTTGGGATTAAGATCTCCCAAGGTTAGATATAGAAGAATTTTCAAGAACACTTCCCTCCAACCAACTCATCACATGTGTTATAGTCGGCAATTGTATGACTTTAGAGGATCCTAACAACATAGTTTTGCCAGAAAGAGTCAACTATATTAATCATACAACATCATATTGTTCTACTGTAAATTAAAGCACATCTCTAATTAAACTATTGACTCCTATCTCCATAATTTCTACTACCATTTTTTTGGTAACACGTCTAGCTTATGTATTTCAGTACTCCATTTGATTTCAACTAGGCTGAGATTCAAAAGTCCTTTCTTCAATACTACACTTTCTTATCTTTCTTACATTGAGTTAAATCTAATGTTAGAATAAATAAAAAAAAATCACAATTACAAGAATTAAGATTCTTTCTTTCAAAATAAGATGACCAGCTTATTTTTATGAAGTGGACCTAAAGTAAACTAATTTACCCAATGACCGGCTCTGAATAGGGATTTATTTAAAGGGAAAAAAATATCCAAACCAATAAAAATCAATTTGGTTTGAATTCTATACCTTTTACCAAAATAGTAAGTATATTTTAGGTTATTAATTAAGTTGGCAAATGGTTTGTAAGACTTAGCTCAACCGATAAACTCAACACCTCATAGTTGTTTGTAATTTCATTTATGTTTGTCGTTTCAAAAAAGAATAAGTTAAGGTGGTTAATGAAAATCAATTTACCATACATATTGATACATAGAGAGAATACTTTATCTTTTTAATTAAAACCTTTTCAGTTTTTGATTTTAAAACAATATAAAAGAAGGGGAGATGGGCTCCTTGCCCTCTCATTCATTGATTCATGTATTGTCATGAAAATGACTTTGGCAAATAGGTAAGAATGTGAGATAACTTTATTAAAACGATAAAATTAGGTAATGAAAAAAAGCAAAGTAAGCCTAATACAGCCAAATTGCAAAGGAGTGAGCGCATGGACTTTGTAGTAAAAATGAATCAATCAATCTGTGACTGAAGAGTGGTTCCACTCCCAAGCGTGTGGCAGCAAAGAGTGCAGTGCCAGAGAGAACAGACCAGTGCAGCAGACAGCAGAGTGCACAGAAAGACACTGAAGAAAAATAGGACAAATGCCAGCACTGGGAAAAGCACAGAATGAGAAGGAACGATATGGAATTAATTAATTAAATAATAATTACTTTATGCATATGAATGATATGATATATGATATGACTTTAATTTTCAATTATTTATTTACTAGTTACCATATATATGGCATGCAATGCAAAGCGATAATTGCATGAATTGGAAATTTGGTCCCACGTAAGCTATCTTCCAAATCAGCACTGGGTGACATGGCCCATAAGTTCAAAACATATACTTTATTTACAATTTTATGAATTATAATATGAAATTATTATTATGAAATCAAATCACTCCTCACTGTCAATTTTGTATGCTTGACAAAGTCAGGTGCACGAGCACCCGAGGCATCTAATGATATGTGATGGTACGGATATTATACCACTATCGAATCAATCTTTTTCCCTTCATAATTTTAACCTTTGCCATCTTCTCTCTCTCACTATTCTCAAATGTCAAACACAACAGATAAAACTGTACAGATGTTTTTTCTTGCACTAGATAAAACTTTCATCATGTATGATTTGTTAACTTAACCGTATATGTACGGAACGTATTGATAAGTATATTTGAATTTCACTCTATAACTTGGTAAGATGATGTTCTCAAACCCATATACATTCAATAGCTTGAGAATTAGGGATGTCGATAGGAAGAGAGGGCGAGTACTCGCCTCTTCCCGTTCTTGCGGCGGCGGAGCATTGTATGGACTAAGGTGGACAACGACATACCCACTCAAAAACAAAACAATTTTTCATATAAGAAAATTTCAAAAATACCCTTTGTTATTAAAGAAAAGTACAAAACGGTCCACCCTCTACACTACTCAACCACAACCCTTCCTTCTCTCAGGCTATTCTAACGCAATGCTTCATGCAATTTCAAACTTCAACATCCCTCTTTAGCTCTTTATCGTCAGTGCTCGTTCCACTTCCATCCATCTAATCAACATTGTCATAGCTGAGGTGAAAGTCTTCCATCTAATATGGTTTCATTGATAAACTTAAATGGGTTGTAGACAGTCTTTTAAGTGCATTGTAAATTTAAAATGGTGTTTGTTTTGAATCATTTTTCGATAAAGTAAAACTTATTTTAAAAAGGATAGAATATAATTATCTTCTACCTCTATATATTTATAAGAATGAGCTCTCTTAATTTCAATCTTCATTTATTTCCAATATACATTTTGGGTTCCTAAAACTCAAATTGTAGATACGTCTTTTAATTCATTGGAAATTGAAAATGACATTCATTTTAAATTATTTTGTTGTTGAAGTGACATTCATTTTAAAAAGAAAAAAGAATTATTTTCTTCTCAGTATCTTTATATTTTTAAAGATCAGTTATTTTAAATTTGATTTTCTTTTCCAACACATTTTTTTTTGGTACAATCCAATACTTTTTTTTTATTCTTGAAACTCAAGTGTTTGGTTATATTCACAAGAAGAATATGGTTTCACTCGTCCTCTCAAATAATTTATATAGACGTCATTTAATTTCATTGAAAATTGAAATGGTGTTCATTTTGAATTTTTTTTATTTTGCAACACCATAAACCCCAATGAAAATATAATATAAAATTTATTAATTTTGAAGGAGATTCACGGTGATTTTAAAATAGTGTACAAATTTCTTTTCAAAAATAGGCTTAGTACTTGACATCCGCACTTACACAAAATAGTTGCCAAACAATACTATTCAAATATAAAATTAAACACCAAATTAAAGGACATAATTATAATTGGTCTAAAGACTAAGTACCGGAAAAAAAAATATAGAGTAATTACCTAGATAATTAAAGAAATATACATTACAAATTGAGCATGCATAATATATATCTCTTTTTCACGACAGGAACAAAAGTATTTGTTCCATCCTTAAGCTTTTGAAATCGGATATCTGGTAAATTTCAGATCCTAGACATGTTTCTCTTTTTTCTCTCTCTTCTTCACTTTCAGACTTGTAGTGACTTGATGCTTGAGCATCGAATTTTTGCGATGTTGCTATTACTTTGTTGCACTTTGGACACCTGTACGATCCATTTTATCGTGTGGTAGATTGTGGTTTCTACCATCATCAACAATTTCATCTTTTTTCCTCTTCATGTTGGTATTATTAGAAGCCTGGACTTCATCACCAATAGTAGCAACAATATCGTTTGCCTCATATGGCAGTCGTTGTGAATGTGATGACGAGCCTCCAAGGAGATCAACATGAGCATAAGGAGAAAAAGTATTCAACGCCATCTTGTTGTCGTTGATGACATCACTCCTATTATTATTATCAGATGATGGTGATGATGTACGTAGATTCCCAAACTCCGCTTCAAGCATTTGCATCGATTTTATGATTCCTGGAGCATGACTACCGAAATCATCTGTATTAGTTGATGATGTGGTTGTGTTGTAGCCATACATCCATTTCATTAACCTATCAATATTCATGGTGGTTGATTTAATAGTAGGAGGATGATGATGATGATGAGGGGATAAAGTATTTTTGGGGGACGAATTTCTTATAGATTAATGGTGTTATGTACTTCATCTCTCAATTTATAGAATTTAATTATTCATTTTCATGTTTTTTTCCATAATTTGTGATATTACTTAATTATTAAAATATATGAATATATTTAATAAAATAATTAATATAGATGATTTACTTTGAATTTCATAATTTAATACTATATTAAAAAAAAAAGTCAAGTCAATACTATATTTAAAAAAGTCAAGTCAAATAAAACTCTAAGTAATATTATATCAATGAAGTTAAGTCAAATGTTTTTGGTCTTATATTTGGACCAAATATATATGACTTCTTGAATATATTTTTCGTTAATTTTTGTTACTAAGGGAGTAATATTTTAATGGGTTAATAGTGTTTTACCCCCCTGTAATTTAGGTCATTTTCGGTTTTCGTTCCTGTAAAATATTTTTTTGGGATTTCGTCCTTGTAATTTTAAATTTATTTGGTTTTGGACCTTCATGAAAAATTCCACCTCCTGTAATTTGTGGAAATTTCGGTTTACCCCCCTGTAATTTGAGCAAATTTCGGTTTACCCCCCGTTAATTTGATCAAATTTCGGTTTACCCCTCTGCCATATCATCGATTTTGTACAGTTAAAATCCATGAAGGTCCAAAGCCAAAAAACTTCAAATTACAAGGACGAAATCCAAAAAGAAAATTTTACAGGGGAAAAACCGAAAATGACTTATATTACAGGGGGTAAAACACTATTAACCCTATTTTAATTTGTTTAAAATATCACTAGAATATTATCATGTTGTTTAAAAAGTGTCAATACGGATGATGCGTTGGTTTTACCCGCATCAAAAACAAGTATTCAAAGTATCGTATTCACGGGACTCGTGCAATAACAAAGGTGTTCAACATTTAAAACTATTTTGAGTGCAGAAATTGAGTTTGTTTAAACATGTATTTTGATATATACGGTGCGTTTAAGTAATGAAACAAGAATAGAGAGATGGTACTTGTAACACCCCGAAATCCCAACATAAAAATTTCCATATATTATCAGAGTTAAACTTATATTCAGGATGTCACATTTCATAAAAATCACTAAA
>Ga0099826_10003401_pt1 | contig 10776 bp, 5 predicted proteins | sample Mtrugardesep15_FD_76830 | JGI IMG/M metagenome (GOLD analysis project Ga0099826, IMG submission 76830) | Root nodule microbial communities of legume samples collected from California, USA - M. trunc garden sep15 | ecosystem: Host-associated > Plants > Roots > Nodule | place: USA: California...
CCGCACTGGATGATATGCAGTTGATGATAAAAATTTCTCTCAAAAGATTTAATATTGTTGAATTTTTAAAGTTGAATTTGATTCTAAATTTTTAATTAAGATAGATTCATTATAATCTCATCCAAATGTTCTTACACAACATACATTTAATACGAAGACCTTTTTATTTATTTAATTTTTCTTATAAAAAATATTAATATATTAGTAGAAAAAGAATATAATAGATTTGTTCCTTATAAATGGGGGATGCTGAGCGCATACCATAAGTCAAATATGAATAAGGTAGTTCAGCAATTACTTTTATTATGTAATTAAATTAAAAATATTAATTAAATATATTATTTTTATGTCATTTATATTTATAAAGTTGTTCAACTGTTAGTTTTATGAACACTACAAGTTAAATCTGTCGGGTTTCCCAGTCCAGTTATGTACAGGATATCTTCTAAGGTTACAACAAGATCAACTTGGTTTTTTAAGGTAAAACAAAACTTATTAGGATTAAAGTGATCACAACTAATCTCTAGCAAATTATTGTTGATTGGAAAAACTGCCGTCCAAATCCAAAGTGTAATTTCAACTATTTTGGCGACCTTTGGCTGAGACATCCATTTTACAAGGTCTTTGATGTAAAGGGATGTCTAATGCATGTCTTTCAGTCGGTTAATTTTAATTTATCTTCAATAGTTGCATGAAAAATTGCACAAGGAACAAAAAACAGATTGAAAAAGTGCAAAGTGAATTGGATGATTTGAAGCAAAAACATGAAACACTTACAAGTGACTATGAAAAGCTAAGGTCATTACGAAATAAATAAGATAAAGAGGCACGTCTCGATTTCATAACATAGATCTTATTTTATCTTTTAGTTATTGGTATGTGTTGATAATCATGCATTCTACTATAGAACATGTTTACACTTTTTGTTCAAGCTCAGCTGAGTATGTTCATGATAGGAAACCCTTAGTTAGTTAGTTCACTGGATTAATTTTTTTCGCTATAAATATAATAATAGATTTTCATGTTCTAGTAAGCACCAGATGTAAGAACAGCATCCTAGTAGAACATGTTCTTGCATTGTTTTTGATATTATTTTGTCTATCTCTTTCCTATGCAAGTGTCACAAATTTGCTGCAAAAATTATTCTTAACTTCATCCCATTAGAGTGAAGTGTTCTTAACTTCCCAGTTCCTATCAGTTCAGATCAAATTTTTTTCTTGGGCTTTCATGTGTCATCTTTGGTTTTCGTTCGTTTTTCGTGCAAATTAATAAGACACATAATACATATAAAGTTACAAGTTGTTACAATACAATGTAATTCCTTTTTTATACTATCTATTGTATTACTTTCATATCTTTAAGCTTGCCATTTTATTTGAATTTGCGAAATAATTCCCTATATACGTGTTCCTTTCAAGGTTTATACAAGCATATAACTGAGCAGTACAACCCTTAAAAAAAAACTGAGTAGTACAGCATGTTTTATGGTAAAGAGTGAGGGTATATTAACTTTGATCAATATACTTGTAATATCAACTGCATGACCCTAATTGACATTATCATTTCCAGTCATTTTGAAAATCCTGTATCAATGCTTTATAGCTTGTGTCTTTGCAAGTAACATTTACTAGGCTTTGTTTGTTTGTACTTATAACATCTATATGTTTCTTACCAGCCGCCCCAGCCACCTCTAATTTTGGCGAAATAGACTTGCTCGGTTCTCTATTAGACTCATTCTCTTCAAATGCTTTGCCTCTTGTGCCAGCTACATCAGTAATTGTATCCCCTGAAGCAAACACTGGTTCAACAACTTCTTTTGCTGCACTATCATTTTGGAATAAACCTTCACTTCAGAACAGTTCAGCCTCTGCTTTCGGCCAAATTGGTTAACTTACTCAGCAAGGTTTCTCAGCTGCAACCAGTCAACCTCCCTAAACCCTTCCAACTGGTCAATTTTCCCAGCAAGGCTTTTAAGCTCCTAATTCATCTTTTTGAGCTACCACCGATCCATATGCACATCAACCCTTTCCTTCTCATTTTAGTCAACCTGGCATCCCTGGATTTTCGTCATCTACTAACCATCAAGTGCCTGCTCCCAGTGCTTCACCGTATGCTGTTTCAGCGACATCAATTTCATTCATTTCTCAACCATCCAAGGATATGTTTGAGACAAAATCAACAGTTTGGGCAGGCACACTAGGCAGCGGACTGGTTAATATAAACATATCTGGACGTGAGTGCTTATACCTTATCAATGCTTCAATGCTGCTATATAATTCAATTAGAATGTTGTTCACATCTGGACTAACTGTTAACTATTATGCTTTTTACTTGCAGCTAAAACTACTCCGTTAACAAATATTGGGAATGACTAAATAGATTTAGATATATGAAGGTCTTTTGAAAATGAAGTTAATATGAGTATGTAATACCAGTTGCCATGATGGCAGATTTCATATCAGATGGAGACCATGAAGGATGGACAATTTTGACTAAGGTTGCAATTTCAGTTAGAAGAGGATAAGCCATATAGAAGTTTCCCGACAGAATGTGGAATATGTTCCCAATGGATGATGAATCCGCTCGACTGCCTCTGATACAGTGGATTTAGTTAATAGTTATGAGTGGATCACGACGTGTATAAGTGTCCAACACAATCTGTGGGTGTTCCGTAATTGAGGTTGATGCGTTCCGGAATTTTGATCTCGTGCAACAGTTTGTTGATGCGTTCCTGACATACTTCGGGTTCATATGGGAGTTGTAGACATGCATCTTTCGAAGTAAAGGAAGTTTACCACACAACAATAACACTAGCAATGGTTTGTGCTAGTAAAAGTAGGGCAGTGAAGTGCCAGTTACAACTTACAAGAATAATTGTAGTGGAGATGAATATGTTGCTGCATTGAGTGATACTTGACATACAAGAAAATAAAAAATGGAAGTATTTGGAAGAAGGTTGGAGTAGCACCTCGGAAGATCACAAAAACTCAGTAAAGAGTATGTAGTTAAATACATGACAATCATTCACCCCTCCTTCATCAAACTAACAAAAATCTATTATGCCCTCTATGTATGTTAAACCCTATCAATTTTTTTTAGCTAAAACAATCCCATTTCATCAAATGGGTTTCTTGTTGATAATTATGTTAAACGTTAATTGAATTTAAGTCTAGGTGATGCTATCACTGCATCACCAAATCTATCCATGCAACATGATGATTTAGAACCAAATTTACGTTCAAGAGCCATATTTCATAGTCATGGTTTAGAGTTATTGTGGCGTTTTTGGAAGGATATTTTTTAGGGAAACTAATGATAGATTGATGATGAAGAGTGTGTTCATGGTTTTGATTTCTTCAAATTCATATATAATACTCGCTTACGGGTTGATCATAAGAAATCTACTTAAATTTCTTTTTATGCGAACTGTGTATCCTCTACGCGCAACTGTAGAGATTAATCATTTGAACAAGGTTAACATTGCTGAATTTTTAGGGTTGAATTTGAACCTAAGACTTTTAGTTAAGTTGAAAGAGATTCATTACCATCTTATCCAAGTGTTCTTGCCTAACACTCATTTAATAAGAAGACCTTTTAATTTTTCTTTTTTACTTTTATTTTATTTTTCATTTCTTGTGCAAGATTTATGTTCTTGCACTTTTGTTCTTTTTCTAATTATTTATTTATTTATTTACTTTTTCTTATAAAAAATATTAATATATCAGTAAAAAAGATAGATGTGTTCCTTAAAAAAGGGTTGATCCCATTTAATGGTAACAGAGAACCGTTGGGTTATGAGGGGATCCAGCAGGATCACACACATCTAGGCTAAAACAATCACACAAGTGAGAGGAACGTCACACTCTTATCAAAAGTTTTAAGACAATGAGTTTATGTGTTCTCTCACACATATAGTGTTCAAACTCTACTTTTTTATCCGACGTAAGACATATAACTCGCATACAACAAGAACTAGGTTCCAAGTTTAATTCAACAAGAACTTTTAATTTAACGATTGAATTGATGAAATCTAATATCTAGGGATGGAATTAGAAACAATTATTGAGGGTGGCAAAAATATAACACATGATAAACAACATTATTTTTTAAGAAATGATAAACAACAATAGTAACAAATTTATACTATTAATAAATAAACAAAATTTAGTTTAAAAAATAAAAATCATATATCCTAAAAAACCAAATACATAAAAAAATCATAGACAAGATAAATTATCTACGAATAAACCTAAATCTTGAAAAAAGAAACATTAGTGAGAGAAAACGTGAAACTCCTATCTTGTGACATAATTTAGAGAGATTTCATTTTTCCGTCGCTAATTTTATTTTTTTTTCAAATTACTAATTTTTGGTTTTTTTATTTGATAAAACCCTTCTATAATTTCTTTTGTAGTGAATGTTTTGCAATATCGTTTTCAATTTTAATAGTCAAAATATTTGTAAGAAAGGCATTATATATATTATTTTTATATTTTTATTGCAAGGCATTATATATCTTATTGTTGAACTAAATTACCTTCTGTAGAAACATTTGAAATTGAGAGAGTAAACACAAGACGGATTCTATATCAATTAAAAGGTAAATTGTAGATTTGAATGCATAGTCTAAAAGTTGCCGAAATATCCTAAAATTCAGAATGTTTTAATAAATCAAGTGCATAATGTTTTCAATGAATCCTCAAGTATTTATCGGAATAAATTGAACAAGTGAATTTGTATAAAAAATAAAAATAAATTAACAAGTGGGTTATTTTTATTTTTATTTTTTAAAAAAATATGCTAGACTTAACGTTATATTAATTTTGTAACCAAAGAAAAAAACGTTATATTATTTTATAAGCAAACTCTTTTTGTACATTTTTTATAAGCAAACTCTTATATTGATAAAGAGAAAATTAGCATAAGATGTACATAGCTACTAAAAATATTAGCATACGACTCATACAATACACCTTCTCTTCCACATTTGACAGAGCGAACTAGCACAAGAGTTAAATGTTGCTTAATAATACCTGTATCCATCATAAATTCTTTGTAGATAAAAATCAATAAGTATAAGTGAGCAAGTTTTTTTTCTCGATAATTAGTCAAAAAAAATTTTGTTGAGGAAATTAGTCAAATTTATTAAAGATTAGTCCAACAATATAAGTTTTGTTTGATAGAAACATATATCAACAACCCAACAGTGGATAACGTGTGACATTCTAAATATATCATCAAAATACACTAAAGTCATCAAATTTCAATGTCACTTAAGTATTTTCCGTGTTCCTTCTATTTGGTTTAGAAAGATGATATATATGGTTTTGGGATTTGGGAGTGAAAAATCTTATAAGCATGCATATGATGAATTGATAAGTGAGGAAGTTATTAACATTCTTAGTGAAATTGTAAAAAAGTAAAATATTATTAAAAAATTAATGAAATATTTAGTGGATAGTAAGATGAAAGTAATTTATGTAGAAAAATAGAAAACTAAAATAAAATGTTTGTTGAGATATTTATCCAAGATTTAAAAACAATTTTGAAAAACTATAGTAAGTAATATACATATTGATATTGATTTTTGAAAGATGATCATTAATTTTTATCCGACTTAAGTAATATGCTTAAAAAACTGAATGGCGATAGTAGAGATAGGTATGTGTTTTTTATTTATAAAAAAGGGATAGGTATGCGGTTTTGAATTTTTATAAATATTAGTTATTTTCTTTCAAAAAAAAATAAATATTAGTTATTTGAAAAAAATAATTCAAAAAGGTAAGATTCTTTCAAAGGAATAAAATCGGGAAGTTGTTACATTGGGTCTATAAAAGAGAACTTCTTCAAAGTTGAAGAGAAGGTTTAGTTTTCTCATAAGGTATGTTATCTCTGCACTTGCCCTTTACGTTCATGCATGCTTAATTCTTCAAAACCATATTCTTTATAAACTTATATTATTGTTTGTTATCAATCTAAACTCCACTACAATCATAGCCATGAATGTTCAAATCAAGATCTTTAATTTGCTTTCTTGATTATTATTTAGAAAAGCACGTCCCTCAAGAAACTCAAACATAAACAATATTAGTTTTAAGATGGTCAACAATCTTGATTGAAAAACTCTTAGAGCTAGATGGTGTGGTGGTAGTGAGCAGCTTTTGAAGCTTAGGGGCTGGGTGAGGAGGGTGAGGGTTGCTTGTAAGGGTCTTGTGGGGTACTTTTGAGTCATAATAAAGGGTGTTGTGGGTGATTTTAGGGTTCTTTAGAGCTACGATGGAGTGGGAGGTGTGGATATTATTAGAAGATAAATTGGCGGCCTAAAATAAAGCATCCCTTTTATCTTTTGTATATAGGCAGCCTAAAATCAAGTAAATATAACTTCTTTTATCAAAAATAAAATATAATGGCTACCAAAAATTATATTGGTCATGCATCTAATCTTCTCTGATGCCATACGTTGTTAAAATATGTTTTAATTTTTTCTAGTGTGTGTTTATATATTATTAAAGATGTCACTAGTCGCTAGAGCTATCAATGAATAAATGATTTTTTTGACTCAGTGAAGAAATATAACTCTTTTAAAATAAAATAAAATAATGTAATTATCAAAAGAAAAAAGAGTAGCAAACTGTTGTCTAATATATACTTTCAATAGTAGTGAAACCAAAAGAATTGTAATATTGAATATAAAATTATTTGTGTTTTTTTTTAAACGATCTATGTTAGTTGTTAGGTCGGTTTTTTTTTCCTCCTTCAACACCTAATCTCTTACCTAAAACCATTTGAACTATCCAACCCCTCTAAAGTTATTTCACAAAAAAGATTTGAATGCCCTTTTTAAATCTTGATGGTTCATGAAAAAAAAATTATACTAAATTTTCATTTTCTAGAATTGATTCATCAATTTATATTTGCTATTTTAATTTTCTACTTTGATTCATTTAAGATAAATCCAAGTTCTCATGTTTTATTATATTTATTTTACCTTTTACTGTTCTCCCTATCTCTTAAGAACAACCAAGTCCCTCTTCAGCAATAAGTGTAGTTTTGTACCAATTGATAATGATGAATTGTGCAATTTTTTTAGTATTAGTTAAATAAAATGTCTTACACAATTATATGTTTTTATGTTGCAGGATGATTGGGCTTTATGCAAAATTTATGAGTCTCAGTATGGAATGAAGAAGAAGTATGAAATTATAGGCCAAAACAACAGACGACTGAGAATATCTACCAATGTGGTTGTTAATCCACAGTGCCAACCCAGTCAATATCATCAAACTCAGTCTATGCAACCTTCTTTCTCACCAAATATGGTTGCTAATTCACAATGTCAGGAAATGCAAGATGTTGCTTTGTTGACAAGCATGATTCTCGGAGCTCGGTATCAAGCTAATCAACATTCTCAGTCTCAAGCAACGAAAGTTTCCTCGTCACCATACATGATTGATATTTCACAATGTCAACGACATTCTGATCAATTTCAACAAATGCAAGCTTCTTTGTTAGGAAACATGGTTGCCGCGCCACAAAATCAACCTAATCAGTCTCAACCAATGAAAGCTTTGTTGTCACCATACACGATTGGGATTTCTCAATGTCAATCTAGTCAACATTATGCTCAAGCTCAACAAGTGCAAGCTTCTTCACCACCAGACATGGTTGCCATGCCACAACAAATGCAAGATTCTTTGCCAGCAGACATGTTTGATGTGCCACAGGATCAACCTAATAAACATTCTCATTCTCAAATGGAAGATGACAGTGATACATGTGACTTTTTAAACTTTGATCCAGACGTTAACAATAATTTGGAGTACTTATAATTTTTCTAGGATCCAACAATTTACCTATCTGTGGTCACCAAATGTACCCCCCAGATATGGTTTTTCCTTTTTAACAAAGTCATGCCATCTCATGTAAAAACTACATCTGGTTTATTATTTATGAAATGTAACTATCAAGTTGTATTAGATGGTTCTTTTTCACAATTTAACTGTTTTAACTTCCCTCTCATTCACATTCCTTTATTATACAAACAAGGTTATAGTACTTTCCAACATTTAGGATCAGACATTGGCATGGCATGGCTTAAACGCTGCTCAATTAGGACACTGAAACTGACACTAGTGATATATTTCCTCAATTATGACAATTCTGTTCTGTTTTTACTTTAGCTTTCTATAACATTTTTACTCTATTGTATTTGAATACTTTTCAACTGCATGATTTTAGCTCATTATGTTTTTTTTTAATCAATTCATTTTGCCTTTGAATTAAAAAAATAAAATTCACATTTGTTGATCTATCCATTCTCTTTTATTTGTTTCTTTCTTCATCCATCATATAAATACATCATAAAACGGGCAGGTGACCCTCACTCACCTTCATATAAAACTAAACTTTGGAGGTACATCACTTGTAAATATATTAATATTTCAAAAACCAAAATTATCATAGGAAAAATATATCTAACAACCTCCCAACAAAAACAAATTGAAACTCATTATTACTAAACATTCCTTGGTAAAATAACAAAATTAGACTTTTGTTATCAAAAAAATCACCCAAACAAAGAATGAATGAAAGAAGCCTCTAAATAGAAGTGCAAAACTATTAGAGTTTTCAGATAGGCCTTGGAGGTGAATTCTCAATTAGACAGTAGAAGCAGTCTCCTTCACAACATGATCTTTGGACAGTGTTTCCCAATTAATTTGTCTAAGGATTTTAACTCTTTCATCAATTGATATAAAGCTAGCTTCAGGAGCTATGACACCAGTAGTCCCAGCTTCATAAAGCAAGACAACAGCAGCCCCAATATCTGGTCCATGGAGTTTTCCGGTCAGTAGGAGCCGAAGTGGCATGAAGAGTGATTTTCCCTATAAGATATCAACATATTTTTCAAGTTATTAGTGATATGTGACAACTGAGGAGATGCAAGTATTTTTAATTGAAAAAAAAAGTAAAATGACATGCACAGGCAATCAGGCATCACAATAACAACCGATATTCCAACTATGTTGGCACACTAAACGCCGACAATCACAGCAAACCAAAAATTCGATTAAAGAAATGAAGAAAATACAAATGAACAAGGGTGACCGGACTAAATCCCAATCATGTTTGAGACTACCCCATTCAGCTCACCTTGCGCTTAGTTGATTTGCCGAAGCCTTTGACCCAATTTTTCCAGCCAGCTTGGCCTTCTTCCAGTGCAGCTACAAGATCACCGCTATCATAGGCAGCTAAGAAGCTGGCACAAAACTCAGGAAGATTATCTTGTATGGCAGGTTCTGCTTCTTCGCTGCCAGCAACAAGTAGAAAGTTGGCACAATCAATAAAAGGAGATATGGCATTCTCGACTCCGAAATTTAAAAAAAAGCCAAACTCATACGGCCTTGCATATCACAATCATGTTCATTTTTAGAAGGCCAATGATACAATTAGGAATATCCACAAAGATAAATATATATATGAGCATTACCTTTGTAAAGTAGAATGTAGAGGATAAGAAAGCAAGTTAGAAAGTACGTTGTCTGCATCAGTTATCAAGTCAATCCCATCCTTAAGTAGGTTTATTAATTCCTGTTACAAGATGTAACAACACCACACTAAATAAATCACAATTGGAAAGAAACTGAATTAAGTATGCAAGTAATTGGATCTTACTTCAACAAAGGGCCCTTCTGATATTGTGAGGAAGCTAGATGTCTTCCAACGCTCTCCGATAAGTTTGGTCACCTCCTCTGATGGACGTGCTCTTAAATGCTGACCATTCATCCACCTAATTAAAATGTATAAAGAAAGTTACAAATTCATAAATTATTATTTATTTATTGGAAGGCACTATTAGCAGCAAAACTTTGTAAGGACTCCTAATATTAAAAGCACTCGAAGTTTATGATATGAATAAGTTAACTAATAACTGTACGCAAATAAATGTACCATACATCCTATTACCAGTTATAAGCAACTTTAAGATTTTTTTTTACCCATTTTATCTTGAATATAGGAAAACCATGAGGAAAAACACAGGATTTATTTATTCATATAAAGTAGGGAAAATGCAATACATACCTTAACTTTGTGGAATCAAAAACAGCACCACTTTTGTTCACACGTTCAATAGTGAATCTTTCAACTGTTTGACACAAGAAAAGCATTTTAGAATAAGAAAGTTGTGAAACCATTTTTCCGGTTAGAAACAAACTATCTGAATACTATATGAATAGAGAACCAGAATTTACTAACCAAGTTTATCAAGGGTGAAGAACTCATTTTCGGTCCCATCGCCCCAACCTAATAATGCTAGGTAGTTATTCATTGCCTCAGGTAGGTATCCCATTTCCCTGTACTGCAAGACAGCAGATACTGAGAACTAATTACCCTCAGAAGAGAAGAAGCTTTATTAGAACTTTCATCATAAATTAAAGGTTATTTTTTTAAGAAGCTAAACTAGTCCACTGAAATTGGTACTGGGAAGAATCGAACCTGAGACCTTGAGAGGAGCACACCCCAAGGTCCCAAGCGAACACCACCAGGCCAACCCAAGTGGTGTCACAATATCAATTTGTCCAATTTTAGTCCCTATATTAATAACTTTTTACAGAAAATATTTTTAATCCCTGTATCTGTATTCAGTTCCTATTAAAGCAGAATAAGGACCAAGATTTATATGGGAATAAATTTGAAGATTTGTGAAGTTTATAGCAACTAAAAAGTAAAAACATTAACCCTAAGATTAAAAAGAAAATAAAAGAAAGTGAGACCTCA
>Ga0099826_10003404_pt1 | contig 10774 bp, 9 predicted proteins | sample Mtrugardesep15_FD_76830 | JGI IMG/M metagenome (GOLD analysis project Ga0099826, IMG submission 76830) | Root nodule microbial communities of legume samples collected from California, USA - M. trunc garden sep15 | ecosystem: Host-associated > Plants > Roots > Nodule | place: USA: California...
GGTCCACTATAAAAATCTTTCAAGATTCTACTGGTTGCAATATACGCATTCTTGGTTCAGGTGAGTTTTCAGACATTATTATTTTTTTTTGAAGGATTACAGATAACACTGATGTAAGCGTAATCCGTAATTTTCTGACATTATTAAACATGGGGAAATATTGCTTGTAAACATTTTTTTTTCAAAAAATTTATTCTAGAGGTCTTTTTATTTGTATATTTGATACAACTCAACTTTCATTAACTGATGCACATGTTATCGGGATCATTAAACCCGCCACTCTCAGATGCATTGATATGCTTACTGATATTCTTATTATTATGCCTTTAGAAAGTTAGTTTTTTTTTTCCTCGAGCAATGCCCTAATATTTAGCAAACACGTATAGGAGAAACATGATTTATGAATATGCAACTGTGTAATTATTGTATCTGAATCATGTAATGTATACAGCAGAACACCTGCCAATTTTTGCTCTGCGGGATGATAGTATTGTTGAGATACAAGGGGAACCTGCAGGAGTTCACAAGGCAGTTGAACTTATTGCACTCCATCTACGCAAGTTCTTGGTTGACCGCAGCATAGTCGGAGTGTTTGAAACACAGGTAAAGATCTGGTTTCAAAATTTAAAAGGCATGAATGGGAAGATTAATAATATCTTGTAGGTTAGTGATAGGACTAGGGTGGACTGGAAATCATTTTGGGCGGCTATCTATCATTTGCATGTTATATGTATGCCCGACTTAACTTATTTATTGTTTTTATATTTTGCATTTTGAGAAGGGGTTTCAATGTTACTTTCAAGTGTAAATTACACTGTAATGGCCTCTTCTCTTATGCTCGGGATTGAAGCAATGCTTTGTATTTTGTTTATTTTGAGGTTATATGGAGCATTTTACTATAGTGCTTTTCTATTATTTAATTATTTTTTTCTTCATCGCAAACTTTAGATGCAACGACCACATGTTCGAGGTAACCAGAATATGCCACCTCACCAACCTTGGGGGCCTCCTCCTCAAGGGTTTCCTGCTCATGGTGGTGGTGGTGGACCTGCATTTCCGCCCAATCCTCAGTATATGCCACCTCCACATAACTATGATAATTATTACCCACCTGCTGACCTGCCTCCCATTGACAAGCACATGCATCAGGGTCCACCACCTGCCTACGCAAGGGATGCCTCTTTGGGAATACATTCTTCTGGTGGACAGCCACAGCAATCTGGTGGGACTAAGGTGTCTTCTTTTGCCCAACTGATCATTGCAGAGAGCCGACTTTGATTTTGAATCATCATCATCATGATCTTGACTTCTGTAATTTATTTTCTATTGTATAGGTTACACAGCACATGCAAATCCCGCTGTCCTTTGCAGATGCTGTTATTGGGGCATCAGGAGCAAATATTAGCTACATTCGCCGTGCTAGTGGAGCAAGTATTACAATTCAAGAGACTAGAGGTGTGCCAGGGGAGATGACTGTCGAAATAAGTGGTACCGCTTCACAAATACAGGCAGCCCAACAGCTGGTTCAGGTATTTGATTTTGAAGGTTCTTTGAGATTTCTAATCTGCTTGTTATATGTCTTATCATTAATGATGATTAATAGTCTGCTTGTTATGTCTTCTCATTAATGAATTCTCTATGATTGGAAATGGTAGATTTTATGTTTGCATTTTGTTTATTCTTGTATGTGTGGATAGCTCCATATATACTAGTTAATGATTGTCTTTGGATGATAATTTTTCCCACTACTTTTTAAATTGTTTGTGTATTATAGTTCAATTTTAAATGTCTACTGGTATAGTAAAAGTATTTTGTTGCTAACCATCATTTGTAGCTGAAGATATATATAAATAAATGATAGCATTGAATAATGAGAGGGAATTCCAATGACATTGAAGTATGTTTGTTTTTTTTTCTTGCACTTTGCCTTTTCTTTTCCCATGTTATCGATGAACAAAAATTAGATGAAAGCCTCTCTTGAGAAGGTACAGAATGTGAAATGGTAGGTTGGTATTGGAAACCTTATCTTATAAATAAGGCTAAATGAATTGTTATGAATAGTGGCAATGGATAGAACAAATTTTAGTTATCATTGTCATGTGATTTCTTGCTGTTTTTTCTTTTTCGATATACATAGAATTGAAATTCTATCCTAAGAATAAAGGTGCATGTTTTGCTTGACATCTTTTTGTGTATTTATCTAAATTGCTCACAATCAATCTGATGCAGAATTTCATGGCTGAAGCTGCAAATGCTGTGGCTGCTGCACAGGCACAGGATCATATGGGAGGAACAGTTAACCAAGGCTATAATTCCTATCCCACTAATGCTCCTGTTTATGCATCTCCACAATCAGGTGCTGCAGGCCATGCACCTCCTGCAGACTATGGTTCTGTATACGGCACCAACTATGGCTATTGAGAATATTACATTCAATTCTAGTTGAGGAGCCTCGCGTTTTTTAAACAATCAATTAAATCTTAGTTCCGGTTCTTGTATTTGAGTTGTACTGCATTAATTTGGTATAATATTGGATAGGATTTAGAGAATATGATAATTCAGTAGGTTTTTATTTTTATTTATTTTTAAACGTTAACTTGTTGGTTTCCTTCATGTTTCCAAACAAGAAATTTTTACGGGTGAATTTAAATGTCATTAACATAGATAAATATAATCACTTGTCATGATAAAGATTGAAATGTAATGCTTGAATTTCGAGTCATGGATTGGTGTAATGCTTGAATTTCGAGTCATGGATTGGTGTATGAAACTAATGCTTTCGATTCATGGATTGGTGTATGAAACTAATGCCTCTAGATAAACAGTTAAATTAAACCGTATCATATGAAAGTTGCCTGATGGTTTTATTATTGCTTTTGGAATTCTTAGTCGATAAAATGTTGCAAAATGCGAAGTTTTACATCAGTCTTTTCTGCTTTAAGAGTCCGGATAATAAGGTGTTTTTAAAATTTTAAATGAATATTTAACATGTGAAGTGCTTGTATTGTATAATGTTACATTTTAAGTGACTATTTTATTTATCAGGTGAAGGCTTGTACTGTAAAATATTTCATTTTGCTTAAGCTCCCACTAATTTAAAATATTGGAGGCTTTTATAATTTAATTAAATATTCCTGTTGTGAGCTAAATGTAAATGATTTTTAGGAAATTATTTAATGTGTGTTCTCAATTTCTTTTGAGAAATAAAAATGATACTAATCCATTTCATATGTGTCAAATATTGAAGTGTTACTCAGATATTTAGTTTAAAAAAATGTATTGAAGCGTAATTTTTTTTCCGAGAACATAACCTTTAGCTATATTATTTAAAAGTTATCGAAATGTAGTCTAAAAGATGCATTGAAATGAACATATTAGAATTTTATGAATCTTCTCTAATTCACCCTATTATCAACCTTATAAAGTCTTCTTGAATTAAATGTCTTTACTACTAAATGAGAATGGAGGTCGAGTTATACTTCTAAAGTCTTCTTGCGAAAAGATGTTATACTTCTACATGTTAAATCAATTTTCAAATCTCAGTTTAAATAATTGTTTAATGTTCAACCGAAGCTTAACTATGGAAATTTTCGATAAAAGAAATGTATAAATCTCGCGTAGATAGTTCGGTTGGTGAGTTAAAAGACATTGAATGAATTTTAAGTAGGATGTCCCACATTTGATTATGAAACTAACAAACCCCTTGTTTTCTAATATTTACATATTAAAAAAAAAAAAAAGAACCTTTACAGTTATATCGTCCATAGTTTGTACGTTAAATTAAACATGGAAGATGTGTAATTATAATGTTATGACAAAATTTCAACCATCCATATGACAAAGATTTATTTGATTCACTAATAACGTCTTTTATCTCCTTTTAAAAAAAAAGTCTTCCTCTTTGTCTCCAATATCAATAATATTCATCAGTTCCTTTAGTTCTTGTCTTGTAGTACACCTTTCATAATCATGATTTTGATTTCCCTTGATAATTGAGTAGAGTGAGTCTCTAGGACAACTGAGTGATAATTAATTAATGGACCATCAAATACAACAAGAGAGTGAGGAACCGAACGAACTTAGAGATGTTGGTAAGTGATTTTAAAGTTGGTAAGTGCAGTGCACGTTAATATTTTATGTCCTGGTTATCTCAAGCACGCACAGAATAAGTCCCACATCGGTTAGCTTTTGCATTTATTTAGCATTTATATAACACGCAAACAGCCTCTAGTATTGTCTCTTCAGGGACATCCGATAAAATTGGAACGATACAGAGAAGATTAGCATGGCCCCTGCGCAAGGATGACACGCACAAATCGAGAAATGGTCCAAATTTTTTTGAATTATTTTTTCTGTTAGTGAGTTTTCATATTCCTCTTTTCTCCTCTGCAACTTTCTCTTTTTTAATTTTTCCTTTTAATAATAAGTTGTAGAATGAGTAATGCTGTTAGGATAAGAAAGAGTTCTTTCTCTATTATAAGGACACGAGAATTACTATTCTTGTAAGATATGAAGAGAAATTGTAATAAATCAATAACTTTATTTGTGAATAAAATCACAAATATGTCCTAATCTATAATGCCATGGAGAGGTAGAAGAATCATTGATGAATCTTAGAAAAAAATGACATGAACACAGAGGTAGCTAGGGACACCGAGTCATGAACTTGTAACACATACATTACATATCTCCATGTCTTTCAGTTATACCAATAAGTCTCCTGTTGGAATTCTGCAAAGTTAGACTTTTGTTATTTTGAAAGTTATTAATTTAATAATCCAAAGAATTGTTAAGTTTTTGCTACAACAGAAATGATTGATAGTGCCTGAAACAGTTGCATTAGTCAGGTAAGTCATAGTAAAAGGTTGTATGTACCGAAAACATGAGAAATTTTGAAGAAAGAGTAATGTGGTTAGTGGCCCTTGTATATATGATCCAAAGGATACCATTCTTGCACATACAAGAGATGGAATTGATGGATGCAGATTGAGAAAGAACCAAATTGGAGTTGAAACAAAATTTGGATTTCATGATGGTAAATCGAAGTATAGAAGAACCAAGCATATCAAAATTCAAGCAATAGTATCAACTAGGAATGCCAAGTGAGGCAAAGAAGCACAATTCAAGCATGCAGAGAGCAAACAGGGGAGAGTACATTCATCAAAGAGCCTAACGGAAATTGCTGAGGAAAGGAGAAACTGAGGGTGAATATACAAGTGACAAGTTAGAATGAACGTCATGCTATGAACTCATAATCTTGTTTATAACTGGATGTATATGTTTCTGTACTTGAGAACTGTTGTCACCCTGTAATCGTCATTCTGTTACTATAAATAAATATCCAGAAATTTTTATTCAATAGTTTCTGAAACACCTCTTGAGTATTGATTATGTTTTAGCTGTTATATTTAGTCTTGTTAGCAGTTACATCCTTCCGTATGTTAATTTCATCTGTTCTTTTGTATGTTGTACAGCATGGCAAGTCCAAATATAGTAAATACCGCAATTAGCATTTCAAACACCACTCTTTTAGCAGGTTATAGTGAAGAACATTTGTCACATATTTGTATCTAATTCCAACCATAAAATATCATAATAACATAATCCCTATTCAAAATATTGAAATTCATACAAACTACTTTTCCCTTTGCCATCAATTAACTATCAAAATATGTATTATCGAGACTATTACATATCACTGCTTGAGAAGCATTCATGCAAAAATGAAGCCAAAAGAAATGGAATCTGCCAGAGGATAAAAGTTCTGCCTCACCCTTTATGGGAGGAAAAATACCCTTGACATAAAAGGAATATAATTGAGACTGAAATGAGAGAAATCTGCTAAATTGTTTGATGAGAAGCCACCTCTCATATACTTGCTCAAAACAATGTGTTTTTAAGAGATAAAACTTTTAGACTTTAGAGGATGAATGCCAAAAGGTTTAGAGAATCCAGAGAAGGGTTAGTTCAAATGAGTGGCAATCAACTGTCAAAATATCAAGTTGGCACATTCTCCACTGTCTGTGGAAACTCAAGCTTGGGCAAGAGCTCAGAGGCAACCTTGTCAAATGGGACAAAGTTGATATGATTTCTGTTTCCATTCATCACAATATTTGACAGACATGTTACTTCCTGATCTATCACTTTCTTTTCAAGAATGTCGGTCCAAAATTCACGATCTTCATGGAAGCTTGATGATCTTAATATATCTACTACCTTTTCCAGCGACGCTACGTTCCTACCAGCACCACAGCCCATGGCTGTTGCCGCACCTACTGCATTTGCAAATGCTAATGTATTAACCATTGGCAAATTATGTATAAAACCATATGCAATAGCAGCTACAAAACTGTCTCCACACCCAACACTGTCAACAATGTTCACCTGATGATATAATTTATAAATCCAATTAGTTTGCATTCAAGAGTTATCACAAAAATTTACAGGTTGTAAAGTAAAACTCCATAAATTTTGCAAGAGAGAAAAACAAGACTTTGAACACAGACAGAAAAAGTGACAAGTTATACTTGGAGCATATCAGACTCTCACTTGATAATTCCTTTGATATTAGGATGTTGGAAATCCAAGTTTAACTCACAAATAAAAAGATAATTTCAGTAGGAGAAACCACGTCCAATGTTCAGAAGGCCATTATGTTTTAAAATATAAAGTGTCTGTAGCTTTAATCGCGTACTTTTCATTAATTTGCCCTAAACTGGAATTTCATCTTTAAGCAGAAAATATGAAATTCTTAATACAAAGTATGATGGAAGCAATTAAGAGAGTTCATAATGAGATTGAGAAGTTACCTTAAATGCAGGTGCACACGCTATACTTGATGAAGTTATTAGAATTGAACCCTTAAGACCCATTTTTACAATCACCCACTTTGTGCGGATCCCACTTTTAAGCAACTCTTGCCCAGCTAATATCGGATCTCCTATGCCAGTTAATGACTCCGCCTGCATGCAAATAAAAAACATCAAAGATGTTATTAAATTGAAAAGTGTTTTGTAAACGACCTGCAAACTATAAATATAAAAGTGATTAATGGGCATACATTATCCATTAATCTTAGTTTTACACTGACATCGAACAGGAACCATTAATTTTGCCATTTCATGCCATTTATTTTAAGTTAAGTAACAAGAATGGGCTGGCATGTCAGAATGATGGTTTCACGTTGGACGCATGTGTACAAATGGTTTACACTAACAGCGACCCCCTTTAAACTCATAAAAGCAGAACCCTTTTTATTTGCATCACATAACTGTTTTATAGTAATAGAAAAGAAGACCAATATCTCGTTAGACAAATTATAAGATTGTCAGCTCCAAATCTCACAAAATTCACACTCCAATAATCTTCAGACAAATTATAAGATTGTCAGCTCCAATAATCACAGCTCCAAATCAGTTTAAAGATTCTCCTTTTTCTACCATTCCAATTGTTTGACATGATTTCGAGCAACAATGTCAAACACCCAAGTGAAGTGTATTGAAATTTGCAAAACTATAAATAACTTTTAAAGGTTCCAAAATCATGTTTAATGGGAAAAACACACTAATTTCGACATCATGAAAGAGTCCATAAATATGCAAGTACCATAGTATATAGATTATAGATCAAACATAATAACTTGGAGAAACAAACAAAACATGTCCAATAGTCCACAACCGAGAGGAACGACAGAAACACTGCATAAGGTTAAGAGGTTCTTATAAACAGAGAATATATAAATATGAAATCCTTAGCATTAGGATAAGAAAATGAAGATAGGATAACATGGAGCACTGTCAATAATCTGAAAGCAAAGTGAAAACAGAAATATGTAGCTCAAATGAGAGATAGAAAGACAAATTTCAGAGTTTATAAACCAAAGAAAAAAGAACTTAAAAACCAGCATATCACAAATAGTAGAGGACAAGCTTAAAGTAGACAGTCATAAGCAATCACAGTTGTATTAAGGATAGAAGTAATATGATGATAGCTATAGTGAAAACCTCGTCAGATGTTAGAAGAAGAACATCACTCATCCTCAGAAACTGGTTAAGAGCCCTCTGTTGTTCTTGAGTCCCAGAGGAGAGGCTCTTTCCACGTGGTCCCGGATCAAAGAAGATTGATGTGCCAACTTCAACAGCACAGTCCGCTACTGAGAGTAGTAGACCAGGAGAGAAATCATCAAATCCATATCCATTACAAAACAAAACCTTTGAATTTTTAATAGCTAATTTTGCTTCTCTGGACATTTTGCTCAGCCAATTAAATGCAGGATCCTTGCTAAAATCAGCTCGACTAGTAGGAAAAAAGCTCAATTAGGCCATTGTAAACAAAAAAAATGAGAAAATTTAAGTGCCACCATGACAGTGAATCATTTTTACCTACAAAACCCATGTCTTTGTAAGGGATCAACGAGAACCCAGCATAGAAGTGTTTCATAAGAGGCACCAGAACAGCTGACAGTATCATCATTTGTACTCATCCCAACCATGCCAATGCCCTCATCACGAAGCACATCCGACAGAAAGTTCCCATAGATTTCATTACCAACATGACCAATTGACACACAGTTAAGTCCTAGCCTTGCAGCTGCTATGGCCATATTGCAGTTCCCACCAGCTTCCCAATGTTTCTACAACAAAAACCACAGGATACAAGACAATAAAACCATTTGTAGAATATAAATATGAAGAACACATGAAAGTGGGATGAATGATAGTCAGCACTGTTTAGTTTAAGAAAACATTTTCCATCTCATTTTATATTTCCCTTTTAAGAGCATATCATCATTTTAATCCTTGAAATTGTAAGGGTCGATCAATTAAGTCTCTTAAATTTTCAAAATAGCAATTTGGTCCTTTAAATTGAACAATGTCAGTCAATTTAGTTTCCAAATTTAGCACTACAATTTAAAGATTTTATGCTTATCTGGATGCAACAAGAGACTATTCAAGTCAATATGTATGTCTCGCATCGATTTTGACATTTTATGCTTACAAATAGATTGATATTCTTCAATATAAGGACTAATTTGCTATTTTGTAAATATCAGGGACTAAATTGCTCAACCATTACAATTTGAATCATGAAAATACTTATTTACTCCCCTTTTAAGAGTAAACAGGCAATTTAGTCCTCGAATTTGTATGCATCAGTCAAAATAATTCATGATTTTTGCGAATCGTCTACTACATCTCTGAAATTTGTAAAATGTCATTCAAAGTAGTCCCTTGAATAAATTCTATCATTGGATGTTATAACATGACCCATTAATTGAATTTGTGGTCCCTCAACATAGATCCTACATCAATGCCAACACACCGAAAACTAATTTGCCTATGAAATTTAGATCTATTAAAGACTAATTTGCGAGTAATAAGTCATCACACAATTGCAATTACTGACCAATTTGTGATTGATATGACCTAAATTTCATAGGCAAATTAGTCTGTTGTTAATAAAATTGATGGGAGATCGACATGCAATATGATATATCCAGCTAACGCGCCACATCATAACCTCTAACAACGAAAGTTACCGGAGCAACTATTTTGAATAACATTTTACAATTTCGGAGACATATTTGCCAATTTGAAAAAAATCGAGGGACTAATTTGAACAATGCTTACAATTTTGGGGACTAATTTGCCAATTCACTCCCCTTTTAATTACAAAACTGTCACATTGTTTTTCAATTATTATTATTATTATTATTATTTTGTTGAAAAAGACAAATAATATCAATGAGAAAACAAGGAGCATTTTAACTAACTAAACCAATAGAGCAATACATTATCAAAACGAGTAAACCACAAAATTCATCCCCGACTTTATAGGGCGCTCCCAAATAGGTCCATAAGATTATGAGTATTTCAAAAAGATCCAAGACTCTGTCAAATTTCACTCATATTTACCCATCTCAGAGTATCTCCGGGACTAAACTGATGTAAGTAGCTAAATATAAGTACCAAATTGATATTAAGCTATTAAACACATAGGGATCAATTTGACAGTTAATAAAGTCACGTTTTGTAAAATAATTTGATATTAAGCTATTCAAAGTCGGGTACTAGTATGGTACTCTACTCTTAACAAAATCCGAATGAGAACAAGTACAATTATTTTACACATACATGTATGTCATTTAACGAACACGAAAACACATGTGTAAAAGAATTGTACAATAACAGAATATACTAATTAAACTCTAAAACTAATCCCAAGATAAAACTTTGATTCAATTAGAAATTATAGAAAGAAAAAAAACATACTTTGGGAGGTGGAGAAGAAGCCAAATGTTCCATGAAAGCTTTACGTTCTTCAACAGAAGGAGGCGGCAATTGTGGAACATTAAGAACAATATCAACACAAAGATTACCCAAAGTGGCAACATCAACGTGTTTGGATCCAACGCTTCTCAGCTTCGAATCGGGTGGTGATGAGGACGAAACCGCGACACTGAGAACTTTACACGCGAGAATTGGATAGGACTGGAATTTGGGATTGGAATTGAATTGAAAGGAATGGCCATGGTGATAGAAAGGGGATGGAGAATATAGGGTTTTGGTGGTGGATGGAACTGAGAGGAGAGGCATTCAGCACGTTTTTGTTTTCTAAACTCACAGTGGTGCGGAGGGGTTATGTTTTGTTTTTTCACCAAATAGAAGGAAGGAAGGAAAGGGATAACTAGTTTAATATAAGAGTAAATTACACTCCCCTCCCCTCAAAGATACTTGAATTACACTCCCCTCCCCTCTTATGTTAAAATATACAC
>Ga0099826_10003405_pt1 | contig 10772 bp, 7 predicted proteins | sample Mtrugardesep15_FD_76830 | JGI IMG/M metagenome (GOLD analysis project Ga0099826, IMG submission 76830) | Root nodule microbial communities of legume samples collected from California, USA - M. trunc garden sep15 | ecosystem: Host-associated > Plants > Roots > Nodule | place: USA: California...
ATATCATTGTGGTTAATTTTATTTAAAAATGTGTTGTGGAAATAACGATATTTATATATTTTACGAAATATGAGACAATTTAAAATAATATGAAGTATAAAACTAATGATATTAGTTGCCAATTAATCTAGTGATATGGTAAAAAAAATATACATTTTTTTGCCAAAAAAATAAACATTTTAATTAGATTAATTGGGGGGACCACGACCTAATAATACTTGATGAAATATTTTAATATACATTAGTCATAGTGTAAAAAAAGAATATTGAAAATGTGAGGGACCATGGCCCCTGTAGGCCCCCCAATTGCCTCCGCCACTGCTTAAGGACATTGTCCTAAACAAGTAGACTTTTTTTCCTAAAAAAAGTAAACTTTTATTTTCTTGGAAGTTTTTTTTTTAAGGGTGGAAGTTGTATTTTTATTATGTTGAAAAAAATGTCTTAATTTTTTTAATGATTAGTTATGTTGTTAATTTGAAAACTTAAACAATGTTCTTATATGTCACTTGTTAGCCAGAATCATTTCATATAAAGTCGATTTGAAATCAAAACATGATAGACTCGACTATCTATAAAATGTGTGATACTAGATACTGTATATGTTTGTTAATGATTTGAGTGAAGACTATTACAAAATGACATGTTACTAAGATATGATTAAATAATATATGCATGTGTAATGTTTCTTACACTTATAAATTATAATGCATACCAACGAAATATCTCGAAAAGATTGTCGTTAAGATAGATTTGTCATTTATAATTATTGGTATGTTGTTGTTTGTTGGATCAATATATCAAGCTATTAATCATTCACATGGATTGATCAAAATGATTTTAAGTATATCGACAAACAATATGGTATCTGGATCAGTATTCAGGCTACATTAATTCAATGAACTTGGACACCCTCCTACTGCAAGAAATTCCCACGATTTGAAAACTTGTGTATATAAAAAAATCGAGATAAGACATAATAACCTCCAACTTCTCTGCTAAAATTACTCTCCGAAAATGAATATGATAACCTCTTGATTACTTTCCATTGAGATAAGACATAATATACATTGAAATATTATTATATAATAGTACTAATGCAATAGTATTCTATATATATTTCATACCGTACAAAATTTCTAATTCAAATAAATGTAGTATGATCTCAAGTTTGAAATGATCGTGTCCCCGCCCCATGGGTTTGAATATATATTGAAATACTGAAACATGGGAAATATGAAATACTAAATTTATCAGCTTATCTGTTAATAGTTGCAAAATTGTTCTATAGATCCATGTAACATGATAAATTAACATTTTGACAGCAGAAGAAACGGCATGTGCAGCCAAACATTATTAAAAAAAACATGAAAAAGAAAACACTGATGATGCATATGAGCATATACCTACCAGCTTTGCACCCCACACCACACCTCAACAGTTTGACTGGACAATATTTGTCTTCTGGCCTAAGGAGTAGGCCATAGAAAGATATTGTCTCTATATCAAACATATACACATTAAATTAACATTACTTTTATTCGTTTCGTGGAATTTGTACGTAGTTATCCACATGTCACAAACAACCAATTAATAGACCTCTTAATCAATTACATATATGCTACTTGGCCACATCAACTTTGCATATATATAAGATACTTCCGGTGTAAAATGGCACCATTATATTATATCTATCCAAAAAAATAAAAATAGCGCTATCAATGAAATTTTTGTATATTATTTGATGGAAACCTTCTTTTCACCCACTGTCACAACCTTTGCTGATGGGCCTCTTCATTATCTCCCCATATGAAATGTTTCATAAATGAACTTTTTTTTTTTTAAGAAAATGTTTCATAAATGATTAAACATTTTAGTAGTTGAATGTATGAGATACCGAAGGTATAAAAAATACAAAATATTTTCGAGCTTTAAACATGTTTTTCTTTGATTAGTTTAGTTCTCAAATTTTTAAATATAGGGGTTAGAAGACACATTTAGAATATATTTTTTAGTTGTACACCAAAAAAAAATATTCTTTTTAGTTTTGATATATTTAAATATTATAATATTGTTTCACACATTTAGAAATTAACATATTTAAATACTCGATACATAGTGTTCGTTGGAACTAAATTTAGGAATTGGGGCATATATGATGGATCCTTCTCTAAAAATAGTTTCCTATACTTGTTTAAGGGATTCAAATATATTACTATTATTTTCTATGATCCAACACTTATCATTTAGACCAACCTATATATAATTACTTACTCTTTGATAAATCATAAAGTATATTAGAGTTTTGATGGAGGAAACAGTATGCTATTGCATAGGGGCGTGATATTGGAATCGAAAAGTGCATATAAAAAAAGCAATAGTAATTGTAATTTCTTGCCTCATCATGATGACCAAAACCAAGTGTAAATTAAACAACTTTTTTATTGTTCTTTTCAAAGAATCAATTTAAGATCGGTCATGGAGTGACCGTAATTTTTTATAGACGGAATACCAATAGTCATTAAAAACTCACATACATAAGTGTAAGAGTTGGAGTTCGAATCCCTATCACGACATTCGACTACTAATTTTGACATCATTGATAGTTGAGTTAGGATTTGTAAACCTAGAGTGAACATGTTTATTGAATTGTCACATGTTTTTCTTTAAAACCAATTAGAACAAATTAATTTTGTTTAAGGAACTAATAAAGTTAAGTATTTTTTTATGGTTATTCATCGCTACATTCTCACAGTTGAATTTAAAGTCAAAACTTTTGATTAAGTTGAAAGCTTAAAATAGAGTCATTACCATCGCATACTCCAAGTACTCTTAAACATATCATTTTTAAAATAAAAAAATTATCTTGGACATGAGTTTATTTTTTTTTGAGCAAAAAAAATAATGAGTTTATTTTTGTGGACCACAAAACTTAAGTAGTCCAAAAATAATGATCGAATTTTTGTGATTATGTTGAAACCCACAAATGACTACACATGAAGTGCAAATCGTAGAATTAATCACTCAAATCACTTTTCTTGTTCTTCAAATCAATAATTGGTTTATAGACTGCTTAGAACATGATTGCAAGTATTACGCCCAATTAACAGATTTCCTAAAGAATATAGTAGCACAGTCTTGATCTCTTTATCTTTATCTGCTTAAATAGTAGGATTGGTTATTCGTGTACCAACAATCATTAAATTATCTTATGTTTATCAAAAGAAAATGAATTATAGATACCTCAAACCTTGATTTCCTTTTCATTTTTACCAAAGGAAAGTCACTGCATTTCACTAAGGAGTAAAGCACGACAAGAAAGTATGGGCTGACCATATATATAGTCAAAATTACAATCATTACATAAAACTCACACACAACTTCAAAATTTTATGTACGAGAGTAAGATTAGTTGTACAATCTAACAATATCGATAGCCAGTTGAGCTAGATCTTACGATCGTCAAAACAAATTTATATTATATATAAAACCAAACCGAGAATGAAAGAAGAAAGGTGACACCTAGATTACCCAAGAAAAAATAATGGGTAATTTACTCAATCAATAAACATTAACAACATAACATTTTCAAATGACACTCATAAACTACCACCAACCCCACTAAAAACAAATTAGTTTCTATTACTAGCAAGTCATCATGAATTAACGCCGCAAAGAAATGTCGGTGATTAGAGCTTAACTTTGTAAGTTTAAAAGACATAATTTTCCAACGACAACACATAGGAGTAGATTGTCTCAATTAAAAAAAAATAGAAGGAATAATATAGAGATCTTAATCATTGATAATGTGGAGATCAATGATCAAAATCTCCACATTATTCTCTCAATTTTTTTCCCAATCGAAACAATTTATTTCCAACAAAACATAACAATATAAACTTGGAAAGAAAAAGACAAAAAGACCCTTCTCTACTCTAGTTTGAAAAGAGTAGGAGAAGAAAAGTGGAACTCTAAAGCATTGAATTTGGGGCTTTTCCACAATTTTCCTCTTGTTGATATTGTTGACAGTCTTGACATGTAAAAAGTTGCTCAATAAGTATCTCAATTTTGCTTTGGTTTAGGTAGTAACCTTCGATCGCATTTTTTCAGTCAAGTCAGCAATTTTGAGGTACTTATTGTGCAGCCATCTGACATGTCATATATATAGCAATAACCTGGCGAACAACGTGTGCAACATCTGGCTCATTTTTTCAACCTCCTCCATCCGGTGGTACTTTTCTTTTTCCGAACGATCACTCATGACTGCTATAAGATCACTTCGTTTTTCTCTCAAATGTGCCATGAAATAAGTCACAGTCCTATGCACATTTCCATGTTCTTCACGTACTTGCTTCACAATTTTGCAACTCAAGCAAGGACTTAGCAACATTGTGTAGATTATCGACAAACAGTTTTTCTATTGAATCAAGCCACAGACAGACCTTGGAATGAATATTGATGCAAATCATTCACCATATACATTACTTCAGACTTCCATTTTTTTTTTGTCGAGTATGTCTAACACCTTTTCATTCTTAACCAGCACCACATCTGCCACACAAACTAGTGCTCCTAACACCCTTTTTCCTTTTCTTTTCTAATTTTTATCATAATAGAAAGGTGATCATATCTGATCGGATCGAAATTTAAATTGTAAACCGATCCAAAAGAAATTGAAAAACGCTCAAATAAAATATGTTTAGATGTCATTTAGTAAAACCGTTTGGATCAAATTTTAGATTTCTTCTTCAAAACCGAACCGCAAGAGCTAGCAGCATGACAGGTAGCTAAAAGTGAGCAATCATGCTTCCTTTTTCTCTTAACAAACTCGTCATTGAAGTTTTTAAAGAAAAAATAGACATGATAAATGTACTATTAGTGTACACATTATTTATGGGGGTTAGGATCCTCTCCATTTGATAAAATGAATGGAGTACATTTAGAGAAATATAGACACATAAAATAGATAGTGAGTCCTACCATTATATAATCTTAACTAGGGTTGAGTCGAGAAGGGGCTAGTGCATTTTTCAGACCCTTCAATATTATTACTTTGGACCTACACAAAATGTAAATTTTGTGCTGCCAAAAGTACACTTTCGAAAAGAAGAAAAAATAGGCGTGAGGTGAGGAAAGTTGCTTTCCTTTACTAACCATCAAGTTGGAGGAGATTTTCATGAAACTTTCATCTGTAAGATACTCCAAAACAGAAATAGGCATAAGAATGCTAGAGTCACTCTCTGAAACCATTGTATGACCCACCACTTTGAGTGGAACCTATTTCCAAAGTGTGAGATCCACCATAATTTAAACCAATAAAAAAAGTGAGTGGTGGAGAGAGTGGTGTTGCTAGCACTACTCTAATAAATTTGCCCAAGTTCAGAGGGAACTCATTCTCAGAACATTTATAAAAGCCTTGACACAGCAAATGGACTGGTAAATTTTATACAGGGAATCTAAAAGAGGTCATTTCCCAATAATAAGATTTCAAGAAAAGATCTAGAGACTCTCTCCATCAACACTATGAAAAGACCTTTTGACAGACAGTGTTTGATCACGCTTTTGATGGTTCAAACTCACGTTCAAAACATGTTCCACCGCAATTTTAAAGATGCCCCAAGCTTTAGCTTCTGTGTCAACGTGGAATTTCACCGTGATTTAGGTGAAAGTGCCGCAGTTCAAAACAGGTACTAAATGTGCCAAAAAATCAATTGCTATGAATAAAATCACAGAAAAATTGTCACCTGATTTACATGATCTCCAAATAAATTTTCCATTTTCGACAACCTATGATGGAACCTAGCTGGCAAAAGACCTAAAGTTAATCGTTTTTGGTAGAGGGGTCTATCAAGGTATTGTGTAAGCTTACTTTTCAATGCTTGCATATAGGATCAATTGCCTTTTCTCTGTAAATTGTCGTTTGAGAATCAAATTCAGATGAAAGAGCTTTCAATTCCTCATTTCAAGACCAATAGGCATGATCTTCTGTTGATTGGGTACTTTGTCCGACACAAAAGGTTTATGAATTATCGCGTAATGTAGGAAAACTAACTCCATCCTTCAGATGACCCACTGCTGTAGGACATAACCACTTCAGCATGGTTGGACCTAAAATCTGGTCAAGAAACAAATGAACAAACATCTTTAGGCAAGGCCACAAAGTTTTCACCAAAAAAAAAGGTCAAAAAGAATAGGGACAGACCAATGTAATGTTTTTGTATGCGCCAATGTTGTATGGATGCCGGTAGCTCTGTCCAGTCTTCGCAGCCAGCCATTTTGCACGATTTCCTTCATAATACTGGAAAAAGGCACAAAATGAGATGTTTCAAGGAACTGATAAAAAAGAAAGATATTTTAATGGATACATCCAACTAAAACCTCACCTCTATGGTTGTCATATTATGAAGAATAAGGTAGACATGCCATCCAGTAAGGGTCAAAAGGGTTATGGTCAAGCCCACCACCATCGCTCCATACATGACCTAAACATCATCAATTGTATATCGTTGTGTCATTATATATAAAAATTTATGAAAATTAAGGATTAAATAAAAAGAAAGTAACATGAACTTTCGGACTTCAGTATATCTTCTCAACAGAAAACCATGTCAGTATTTATGAAAAATAAAGTCCTGATGTCTGAATGATAACATTAGCAACACAACTTTACCCACAAGTGTGACTGACTACATGGATCAAACAATGTCACAAGGTCCAGTCATAAATTATATCTAACGATAAACCATTTAAATCTAAATTATTCTTTATGGCTTGACTTGTAGTTTTCCTTTCTTTAACTATCTTCATTTTCATTTGGTTTACTCTCTATAGTAAGGATTCTACAAACCATGAAAAGTTTAAGCCCAAAAGCTGTTTCATTGTTAAGTTGTGAAAATAAGCGTGGATAGAGAAAGAAGTCTAACAATAAAAACTTGATGTTTAAGCCAAAGAATTTTAGTTGTAATTTAAATGCTATACTTTTTTATCTCTTATAAACTATACATATTTTTACATGCATACATACATGATTGAAAATAATTTTATATTTTAGGTAGAGTCTAGTGATCCATTTCCCCTTCCCTTCCGATCCTAGGAAGGATCTCAATTTTAACAACCTTGCCAAAGAGTTTGAAAGATCTACATAAGAGGCGCAGCTGGCTAAAACTCCATTGGTAGGATTAAAACTTGAATATGTTTTATATCATTAAACAAAAATTCAGCAGTGCATTTCACATCTTTCTATTATATTCCTCTTAATGGCTATATTGTGCCCCAAAAAATTCATTCAGAAAAGTGAACTTCATGTTTCAATCTACATACTGAATTGAACATTTAGTTAACCATGCACGTTTTATTTATAAGATATGCTTATAGGATTTGGAATTTTATTAAGATTCAGAAGATAAAAGGCCAAATCAATATTGTAAAAATCAAGCTAGAATCCCCCTTAACTGCTAATTGTACCCAAAAAGAACAGATGCAGGAAAAGAAAGCTAGGAAAAGAACAGATCCAGTTGTTTAAACTTCTTCGAATAAATCCCATTGATTAACATCTAATTTACTCGGAACACCTCAAAAGTAAACAATAAGAAAAGAGAAAGGAAACAAAATAATTTGTAGAAAAGTATAACGAGGAGAATTGAGAACTTAGCAGAACTGCAGAACAGAGGAAGTTTTAAAAGAGCAAAGTTTTGAAGCGGTAAACTAATTACAAAACTTCAAAGATGCAAGATGAAAAATTTGTGGAATCATTCCATTAAGGGAAAAAAGTAGAGGGTTTGAAATGTTATATAATTACCTTACTTTGTTCTTTACGTGTTTAAATCATTTAGGCAACTTTTACCATTTAAGTAGTGTTTCTAACAAGCATAGGAACTTCAGTTTTGAGCTTCGTGAAACAATAAATCAGGAATTCTGATTTAAGAGGTCTAACACTAGTAACAAAGCCAGAAAATGTAAGGCCAGAGAAAGTAAGTGCCAAATTTAGATCAATTAAGTCACGGACGAAAGATATGGAGTCATGGAGAATTTATTCTAGATGAAAAGAGAGGACGCCTGCGAATCAAATATAAAGAAAGTTGTTGTGCTGAATGGGGAGTGATGATGTCACAAATGGTTTTTTATTGAGAGGTTGTTGCAGTGGAGGGGTAATCTAATACTTGGGGAACATTTTCGGCCACGGGATTGACGTCCAAGGAATACAAGAAAGGAGGAATTCATTATGGTCAGCAATTTGGACCTAACCACAAATGCCCGGACTTAAAACTTCGTGTGGCCATATTAGGAGAGGGCAAAACCTGGAATGGTGAAGGAGAAACAGTGGTAGAATGCTAGAAGTCGGTGAGGAAGTGGATTATAAAGGGTAATGCAGTGTGGTGAATTCTCAAAGATTGTCCATAAATGCAAGGTAGAACAAAGGAGGCATAGCTTACATGCAGACCAACAACTTCATATCAAGCATTAATCTTGAACATTCGTCTTAAGCAGGACAAAAGAGGAATCTTGGTGTAACAGTCGGAGTTACTATCGTGTGACTAACAGCTCAGGAGTTTGACTCGTGAAACCAGCCTCTTGACAATGAAAGTAAGACTGCCTAACCCACAGGGGATTTGACCCTTCCCAGGGCTCTCCACGGAGGCAATTTTATAGCACCAAGATGCCCCTTTTGCATCTTAAGTAGGACAACAATAGTACAAGTAGTGGAAGAAATTGGAAATAGATGGCACCGAATCTGAAATGAAGGTGATTTCAGAATCTTGCCGAATCAATACAAAATAAGAGTAAATTAGAATATGTTGACTCAAAATTTACCAGTCAACTTATATATAGCTTGAAAGTATTAAGACAATAAATTATAATTGCGGCATATACTAATGAATGAAAGGCAGGAGGGTTCTATATTAACCAAAGAAAATGTATCAAGCTTAAAATTGAAGATAGGCACCTTTTAAAAAAATAAAAAATTCAGGAGAAAGGTGGACATGATTGTCCGACTCCGTACTTACAATTGAAAAGACTAGAAGGAGACATGAAATAAGAGAAATGCAAGGAATAATGACAAATTTATAGAATTAAACTATCTTAATGAATTAAAAAATAAATAGCTTTGAATGAGTTGGAGAGAAAATTAAACCATTTATAATAACCATTTCCAGCTGGTTTCGATAGACAACAGCCTAGGACAACAACCAAACCTTATCCCACTAAGTGGGGTCGGCTACATGGATTAAACAACGCTATAATGTTCTATCATATTCCATATGTCTATCCAACTCATTAATCTATAGATCTTTCTTAATAATTTCTCTTATAGGTTTTCTAGGTTTTCCTTTGCCTCTAATGATTTGAATACCTTCCATCTGATCTACTCTCCTTACAACAGAATCCACATGTCTCCTCTCTACATGCCCAAACCACCCGTTCCTAGTTCGGTTAGGTTCTTTTGAAGCCCTGCACATTATCGGCACTCATAACAAGTTCCCACCATCTTTTCTACTATATGCTACCCCAACATCCTATAGAAAGGAAATTATGTATGACCTACGATTACTTTATCTATCTTTCTCTAACAGGAGTAGGTCAATTCTATTACTACATATTAGGAAATCCATAAATTTGCCCGCAACTTACATAAAAGAGCTTAAGAGAACTCCCTTTATTGTGTCCCCATTCCTTCTGAAGTACATAGCTTACAAACAGGACCTGCATAATAGCAAAGCTTATGTCAAATAGGAACCCTGTACATTACAAAACAACTAGATGCCAATACCATACCGGAAACATACCATAGAATAAATACTTGCTAAGGTGGCATAAAATATAAAATCGAAGAAAGCCTTATAATTCCAATAACCAACACAATTATTTATCCACAAGCAGTGATGATCCTGCATCAAATTCAGCAACCCAACAAAAAGGTCAAACAAATCTTTAAGTTGGAAACCCAAACACAAAATGGAAGCTTAAAACAACATTCATAATTAGGAAGCAACTGACCTACCATTTTCAGAACACACCTTCTGCAGACTCGACAATGATGAGTCCTCGGAGGCTTGTATCCAAAGCATTTGTCACATTTCGTCTGTTCTGCATTCTGCATTGAAATTATTAAGGAGCGCAACGTCGGGATCAAACAAAGTAGATCGGAATAAAATCATTAACAAGTTGAAAACCTATCGCCATAATGTTCTGCCATGTATCGTATTTAGGTACTAAAATGTAGCCACCTATAATAGTTTAAAAAATGGAAGTGATCAAATGTAAGTTAATATGTGGTTGTCCATGTCTAATACCAGACACACCTTCCATCTCAAGTGTCATGATACATAGGAGATAACAATATCAAAAGCTAATTTTGTGTCAAATATACATCAGCAACACCTTAATCCTAAGCTAGAAGTTCAGCGCTATTAATTATTAACCAAAATCAAACATTAATAGTTAAATTGAAACACTAGCAACAAGCATTGATCCATACATAGGCAACTAAAAATTTCCATTTATCTATCTATATAATTAGGATGAAGCAATAAACACATACAAATGAATTTCCCAAACAACACAAGCATTAATTAAGATGAAAAAACGAAACCCATTAATGGTTATGAAAAAAAGCTTACATCTTTGGCATTTGCGGAGGATTCAACATCATCAGGGTAAAAGGAAGAAGGAACGTGACCAGGATCAGTGAGAACGCAAAGAAAGAAAGAGAAAAGGGAGAGAGAAGCGAAGAGAGTGAAGAAGAAGGAATTCAATGTGCCAGGAGAAGTGCGTAA
>Ga0099826_10003406_pt1 | contig 10772 bp, 4 predicted proteins | sample Mtrugardesep15_FD_76830 | JGI IMG/M metagenome (GOLD analysis project Ga0099826, IMG submission 76830) | Root nodule microbial communities of legume samples collected from California, USA - M. trunc garden sep15 | ecosystem: Host-associated > Plants > Roots > Nodule | place: USA: California...
AATACAGGGACAAATTTTTAAACGACCCCTATTTGCAAAGACGAAACACATCATTAACCCTTTTTTTTTACAAGCAAGCTTAAATCTATCGAGTGTATGGTGTGGATTGCTGTCAAAATTTGCCATTGTTTTTTACTCAAGTGAACTTCTTTGTTTTATATTGTTGATTGTTAATAAAGTGATATAATAAAAGACTTTGACTAAAAAAAGGTAGAAATAATATTTTTTAAAATTAGTGTAATTGATGTAGAATATGTATATCGAGTTGGCTCATGAACCAAACAAATCGAACTATACATAGTTCAAGTTCAACTCATTTATTTGTCGAGCTTAATATTTGACTCAAGTTTGACTCATTTGTTTCATGAACCAAGTTCAACGAATCAATTACCGAATCGAGTTTCGAACTATTTTCGAATTGGTTCGGTTCATTGCCAGCACTAGCAAGGGCAATCATAGTATCCACAGGGAAGCAAATCACTAGTTGAAAAAAGATGTAGAATTTAATGCAACAATTGATAATATAAACATAAATAAACATAAAAAAAATCAAATATTCAAGGGCGCGCACTCAGACACACATATATATCGACACACACCCTTGTCCATCTAAATTAAGCAATTAATTTTCTTTTTTTTAAAAAAAATCTAAGACAAGATTTCAAAGTATTTGACTCTTTACTTATTCATTTACTATTATAAAAGCAAAAATGTTGTAACTTTAATCAAATTTAATGTCTTTTACCCCTCATTGATTAACAATGTTATGGTATATTTTTAACCCTTGTATATGTATTTGAGATATGTCTAAGGAGTCTATAAACAAAAGAAAAAAACAAACATTTTTAGAATACTTCTCTGAGTTGTCCGACATTTGTTGTACATGTGTTCGATATCGATCAAAAAAGTGTCGAAATAAAGATAATACATATTTTTTTGAACTATTTTATGAGTTTTCAACATGTGTTATACAAGTATCATATGAGTGTTAGACACTGACGCATGTCAGGTACTGCGACACACCAAATTTTAGATGAGTATGTGCTTCATAGGATGGATGTGATATTGTGCCAAGGTCTTTATGTTGTGATGGTTAATTTGATGAATGGTAAAAACTATTGTACGTCCTCCATTTCAGAACGAATGTCCTTTAATGATTTTCCACACATTAAGAAATATATAATTTAAAAGAAAAATAATTGTTATTTTACTAATTTATCCTTATAAACTCTTAGTTTGTTTTCCATTAAAGTAAAAGTAATGCTTAGAAAGTAGTGCATAGTATTAATTGGAGGGTACAATTGAAAAGAAAATGTTATATTGCATTTGAAACTAAAAATAACATTTATTTTAAAATGTCATTTTTGTTAAAATGACACTCATTTTCAAACAAAAGAAGTAATTAATACACAGGTCTTGTTAACTAGTGTCCCCGATGCACTGGTTAAGGAAACAAAAGAGAAAAAATTTGCATTGAAAACATCATTCTTTTCACTTTTTAAACTTTAACTACACAAGTTCCAATATACTTTTACTATATTTGATTTCCTTAACCAGTGCTCCGGGGACATTGGTTTACATTTTCCTTATTAAAAAATTGATGATTGTATTAAGGAAAATGTTAGGGGCATTGGTTAAAGAAATCAAATATACTCCCTCCGTCCCTTAATATAACCCCCCTTTTGTTTTTTTTTCCCTAAATATAACCCCCTTTTCAAATTACAACATACATTAATTATTTTTTTCCATATATACCCTTATTTAATACTACTACTAATTCTAAAATTACAATAAATTGACTTTTCACATTATCTCTTTAATGAGGGTAATTTTTTAAAATTGTACTATAAAACTGACACATTAACTACACCAACAACATTTCTTAAGAAATGTGAGAAAAACAATAGGTGACTATATTAAGAGACGGAGGAAGTAGTAAATATAATGAGGAATACTAAGAGTACATTGATGGATGACAAGAACTAATTAACCGAAGTCTGTAGGGCATATGAAAGGTTGAATTTCAATTTTCAAAACAACACAATAAGTAGGATTTATAGTGGGATTGCACATGTGGGGAGGCCATTGAGAGAGTTTGGGAGGGATTAACAAAATACTCTATCGGAATGAAATATAAGCCAAAAAGGTAAGTGAAAGTTTGATGTATGCGGACTCTATTTTTAACCATATACATTGATTGTTTTTTGAACGGCACATACATCGACTTTTCTGTTATCACTTTTGTTTATATTTCTTTATAGAGATAGTAGAAGGAAATTTGAGTTTGGATTACATCTTGAAGGCTATTCAAAGATTGGAAATAAAAGATAATTAATTCCCACAACTTAATACTAATTTTTTTAGCCGACCCTAGTTTTAAGAGATAAACATCACTTTTTTCTAACTTGTCTCTTCTTTCTTGCTTATTTGAGTCACTTTTGGATTCGGAAAATCATTCACCTCTCTCATATTATCTAAATTAGTTGTTTCCATGTAGATCTAATTTTCATTTATGTAATTTTTCACGATTCCTTTTCTTCGGTGAGACGTTGCTTTGTTCGTCATCTTATTGCGTCATTGTTTGACTTTATCGTATATTACAATGTTTGTCTAGTTTAGGTTGATTAGTCAACTTTTGTCCATTATTAGAGTCAATGACTCGAATGTCAATTTTATGGTTCAAGAGTGATTGATATTCTAGTCCCTTTAATTATCGTATTTGTAGATATTTTGCCGTTTTAAATTATGAATTTAGATAAAGTTAGTTTGTTCACATATTTATCTTTTTCAATTTTAACAAAGTTGAATTTATGTTGTTCTTGATGTATTATATCAATTTAAATAAATGGATGTTTTTTTTCTTGATAGTACAAAATATGAATACTAGATAAGTATTTGGTAACACCGACTGGACGGCTGAAACCATATGCTATGGATGTTAGTTAGTCCTGAGTAGTGATTACCAAAGAAGGCCAATGTGGGGGTCCGCGTCCTATTAGGACTGAGGCACAAGTAAACATGATCCTCAACAAGCCATGAAGGCAACGTTTCTATATTTTGTGCAGACGAGGCAATACCCGAATAGATTATATATCATTTTCATTATTGTTGTTAAGTTATAGCATATGCTGCATGCAATGCATCTTCTGCTACCTCTACTCATGGAATCTGTTATGGACCATAACCTCTAGTCTTCATTGGGCTCTTCTTAGTCCATAACAGAATCACAACATAGCCAAAACCCACCGAGACTTCTGGACAAAACAGTATCACAAGAAACACTAGTATACCGTGTAGGGTTTGCATGCTTAAGTAGATAAGCTGACATATATGTGGATAATTTTGCTGTAGTTTATCTGAAAAGCAACGGTGGTTACATTAAGTCAAAGTAAATTACATCACGCGAAGACTGTTTTAATAGAGAGAGAGAGTAGCAGACTGAATTCGAAGTGTCTAGCATATCTATGCAACACAACATATATCAATCTGTCAGAAGTTTGAAATATGAGTAACCTTCAATGTTCAACTTTCTTTGAAATCACGGGTTTACAGAACTTGGTCGGTGTCTTAAGGATGAGAATGACAATTTTCGTCTAGCACAAATTGAATGGAGTCCTCCCACGTTGCAAGTTTGTGGGGTAGGTGGTGGAGTTCAATTGGATATTTGAGCTAGAGTGCAAAGAGGTTGCTTATAATTTGCACGAACGTAAAGATGATGAATACGAGTTTTTGGAATTCTTACAAACAATTGTAGGAACATTATCTCTTTAATGTCAAACCGTAGATTTTAGTTACAATGAGTTTTCAAGTAAGTGGCTTGTGATATTGGTTTGGGTTTTGGAGTGTAACTTTTACGTGTACTTTCTTAATATCATGCAAATATGCTTGTAACTTGCAACTTTTATCTGAATAACAATAATTTATATTTTTTCTATCAATAATTGTAACTTTTTTTTTTAAAAAAAAAAGTGATTGTAGAATCCACACATTGAAGGAAAGAGAATATGCTTGTATAAACATTTTCTCTCACTTAATTTCAATTAAATATGCTTTGTAATATATCGTTCTATGTAAAGGTAGCTATTAAGCATCACTTACTAATAGAGAGAAAAAAAAAAAAAAACCTTATTGAAGATGTTTTAACAACTCATGCTATTATAGACCAACTTGTAAAGCTTGTCCCCATATTCTTACTACTATTTCGTAGTCATTGCAATTCATTTTTATTGGAATGACTTAGCTTTATTACTTTAAAAAAATTAAATTAAAGTTACATGTATAAGTTTCAAATTCTGTCCGCAAGTGATGAGAAAATGAAATAACTAACTAAAGCCTACTTTTAATATCCCCGTGAGCTTAGCTAATTTGATAGGAATATTGCATATTATATGCAGGGGCCGGGGTTCGAACTCCAGATACTCCACTTCTCCACAATTAAATTGTGTGAGTTCTAGCCACTAGGCTACTTAACAAAAAAAAAGCCTACTTTTAATTAGGCGACTTTGAAATATAATTTATACTATATATAATGAAAACAGAGTAATTTGGACTGATTTTTTATTATTCTAATTATACTCTTAGATAAAGGACAAAAAAAAAGCCTACTTTTAATTAGGCGACTTTAAAATATAATTTATACTATATAATGAAAAGAGAGTAATTTGGGCTGGTTTTTTATTATTCTAATTATACCCTTAGATAAAAAAAATTATAAATTATATTGTTGGTGTTATTAAAAAATTTTAAGAATTTATGTTATATATATTTGCTATATTATTAGAGTATTTGAAAAAGATCAACAAGATTTGTTGGGTTTTATTGACAAATAAAGATCCATACTTGCCCTAAAAAAATGTAGTTCTAATATTTATCAGAATCAAAACTTTATATAAAACATCATTCATAATTTATACGTGTTAATACAATAAAAAAAACTTATGTGCTTGTTTTTTTCGCTAGTAAACGTATAACGTGTATGACTGAGATCATTCAAACCAAATAATCGGCTTATTCCCTTTCCCGTGGCTTTTGTGGATCAAGTGGAGGCTTCTTTCTTGTTTCTCCTTGTTTACTTACAAGTATCTTTGTAAAAAAAAAAAATTGGTTATTGTTGATTTATCTCCGGGCCTCTTTTCCCATATGTTTTTCATCTCCTCTCCCACTATTCACATGTGATAAATGCTAGATCACTCATTCTAATACATTCTTTTAACACTACTAATAGGAAGCAGCCTTGTGTACCACTTTTTTAATTCATTTTAACACATGTGACCCTAGCATTTCTCTTCCCATGTTCCCTTTTTTCACCAACATTTAAGAAAATTTGAAATTTGCGGTGGCCAAAAGCTCCTACTAACTAGTAAAGATGGCAACTTGCGGTGGAACCAAACCCTCACATCAATTTAATTTGATAAGTCGCTATGATACTAAAAATTTGAATATTTATTATTTCTATAAATGAAATGGATTGGCATTGACAGGTACATAATGATATAACTGACAATTTATATTGTTATCATGGCTATATATAAAGAAAATTGTTGTTAACACATTCAAGAAGGTTGAGAAACACGAGTAAATGACGGTTTTGCTCCTCGGTAATTAACTGCCGAGGTTCTTTAAAATTCGGCTGCAGTTAACTGTCGAGGATTTCCTCGGCAGTTAACTGCCGATGTTTTTCTGCTACAAATCCGGAAGAAGCTCCCTCATCCATTACTCATCTTATCCATTACAATTTTTTTTCCAAAATCTCTCTCAAAAATCTCTCTAAAAAACCCAATCAAATCCAACCAAATTAATTCAACAAAATCACAAGTAAGTATTAATTATAATGCTATTAACTTACATTTTAGTTGTTATAAATGTTTTTATTTTTTAGGTTTTGAGTAGATTTATTTTATTTTAGTTTTTGAGTAGATTTACATGTTATAATTCATTTTTAGAGTAGATGTTAGTTGATTTATATTGTTAAAATGTTTGCATGATGTTTATATTATAATTTAGAATTTTAGGGTTATTTTTTATTTTGGTGTTTTATATATATTTTTTATTTTAGTTTTAAGTATATTTACATGTAAGAGTATATGATTTATTTTAAGATTAGATATAAGTTAAATAATTTTGTTATATTTTACATTAGTTTTATGTTTTTTTTAGGTTAAAACATTTTAGGGTTATTTTTATGGTTTATGTAAAATTTACACTTCTCAAGTGTTTGATGAAATGTTTGAATGAGTTTTTCATTGGTTGTTTTTAATTTCCTATTGTGTAGATTTGAAACAATGATCGGGTGGATCGACGTTCATGCAAAATTCAACGGCGGAGAACCTCAGAGGTTGAAGGTTCGGTGTTTTGGTGTAACGTTAAGAGGTCCCAAGGATCAACTGAATGAATTCAACCAAGGAGTCAACCTAGAGACACAAGGAGGGTGGAAAACATTCGGTATAAGCGTCCAACGCTCGACGAGGGGAGAGTATCATTCACTTGGGTTGAATTAAAGAACGATGAAAACGTGAAGAGTATGTTTTGGGAGCACAGCATGTTCCAGTGGATCGATATACGGGTAACGTTGTTGAGATCAACTGAAGATATTATCAAGAGTCTGATTCCGCCAGAAGATCATCATTAGGTAGGGAATGCACCTTCCAACTACAACAATTGTCTTCCTCTAGATGGGGTAATTCAAAGTAGCCAAACGACAGGTCCTCAGTATTCGTCCAGTGTTCATGTTTTCCGCTTTGAAAAGATTAAATTCTTAGTAGGCTGGGTTGGATCAAGGTATTGAAGTGTCAAGGAATGTACCTCGTTTCGGTGGCACTTGGATACCATCATCCAAACTAAGCCTAACAAAAATTTATTCTTTTCAAAATAGAAACATGAACATTGGACGGATACTGGAGTCCTGTTGGTTTGGCTAGTTTGAATTTACCCCATTTAGAGGTAAGATAATTGTTGTAGTTGGAAGGTGCATTCTCGAAGATCGTCATTAGGTAGGGAATGCACCTTCCAACTACAACAATAATCTTCCTATGGATGGGGCAATTCAAACTTGTTAAACGGCAGGACTCCAGCATCCGACCTGGAGTTCTATTGTTTCATTCCAAACGTTAATTTCTTGTTGGCTTCTTTTAAATGATGGTATTGAAGTGTCAAGGAATGTACCTCATTTCGGTGACACTTGGATACTATCATTTAAAACCAAGACTAACAAGAATTTAACGTTTGGAATGAAATAATAGAACTTCCGGGTCAGATGCTGGAGTCCTGCTTTTTAGCAATTTTGAATTTGCCCCATTCATAGGTAAGATTATTTTTGTAGTTGGAAGGTGCATTCTCGAATGTAAGTTAATGTAATGTAATGTATTATTCATTCAAATTTATTAATACTCAATTTTTATTCAAATTCACACTGAGTTTAATTATTATTTATTTATTCGAATTTACTTTGAGTTTATTTGTCCATTTTTTATTTCGCGTTTATTCATTACGCTACATTTTTTTCGCGTTTATTCATTACGCTATTTTTATTTTCGAGTTTATTCGTTACGCTATGAGTATATTTCTATCATCAATGCAATAAGATTCAAATAACTTATTTGTTTTTGTCCTTCAAATTGGCTTGGAATGGCAGAAAATCACACCTAGGAGAATTAAAAACGTAACAAGGGAGTTTCCTGGTTTGACTTCAGAAAACCTCGGCAGTTAACTACCGAGGATTTCCTCGGCAGTTAATTGCCGCCGGTTTTGTATTTCCTCGGTAGTTAACTACCGATGGGTAAGTTATACTAATTGTAACCTCTTGTTTTTTTTCTTCTATATAAATTAGGGTTGTGTTAACTTGTGCCCTAAGGGCACAAGTTAAGGATCTAAAAAAAGAATTAAAGCATAAATTTTGTATTGAAAAAAATAAGTTTTTAAACTTTCAAGATATTGAATGCACAAGTTTCAAAATTTAGTTTCTACATTTGACTTCTAAACTTGTGCCTTAAGGGCACAAGTTAACATTTCCTTATAAGTTATTAAAATTGAATAAATAATTAATTAGTTTAGTATTTGTTGAGTATTTGTATTGGCTGCATTATTGCTAAAACAAATATCCATGATTGTAATATTGGAAAATATGTTCCAACATATTTATGGCATTTCCACGAGATGTTGGATATGATGTTCCAACATCCTGGCATGGTTTAGTGTGCCTTATTTTATGCCTGTGTGTACGCGCACTTTATCATATTAAGGAATCCACGTCCTCATATCTTGCTGACCAAGCGTAACACATATTTGTTTAGAATCAGTTGTGTTTTATTCCTAAAGGAGTAACAATATTTTAGGGAATCTTTGGATATGTTTGGTGGTTCCTAAATATGTTCCTACTTTTTAGAACTTTCCATATTTGTTACTGATTCTTATTACATAGATCAGCTGAACGATCTATATTGTTCTGAAGCCCAACAAGGTTAATGAGCCCATATTACTTCAGTATATAAGGAAGACTTCAAGACCTAATTTGGTATTCAATTTGTCATTCTAAAAGAATAGTTTTTAGGGTTTTGAGTCGTGTTCTTTGTGTGTTCTATGCAAGTCTAGGACTTTTTGTTATTTGTGAGCCTTTCTTGTATCACCTTGATACATCTTAAGGACTGTTTATTGAGTTGTAACTCATGTGCTACATCAAAGCTTTGAAGCAAGGTTGTAGTTTGTGTTTGAAGGTAAATTCATCATTTTGTGTTTTAATATGATAATCACAGGGGCTGTGATTGATTGTAGGATAGTGATATGAGATCTCAGATCTAGGAGTTCCTAGGTTGAAATCTAGACGGGTAGGTCCTAAGTCTTAAGTTGTAAACGTGGTTTGCTGAGAACTTTAGAATAAGGACTACACTGGTGGATTTCCTTCCTGGCTTAGTAGCCCCCAGAGTAGGTGTGTTTGTCACCGAACTGAGTCAACAAACTCACCGTGCCTTTTACTTTCTTGTCATTTATTTTTGTAAATAATTTTTTTGTTTATTTGCATAATGTCGGAACATTAAACGCAACATCCGTATTCTGTGTATCTGGTGTTGGAACAACGCATATAATATCTTAAAACTAGTGTGCTAGAATTTGATTATTGTATATATTTTTCTGGCCAGACATTCTTGGATATGGACCAGAACAAAGATGGTCAAATAGAGATTGATGAGTGGCGAAGCTTTGTTAGTCAAAATCCAAATATGATTAAATTTATGACTATACTCAGCCTACGGTATGTGCAAGATTGTTTTTATGAATATACTTTTTTTATATACATGTTGATGTTGAAACTATAGTATAATTTACTTGGTTATTATTGTCATTAATTTGTAACACTCCAGACTGCTTTTAGGATTGTCGACTGACCTCATAAAGCAACACGAGTCTTTTTAGCGTGTTTTGTCCTCACTCGCACGTTTACTGGGAAACTTCCCGATAAGTCACTCATCCCAAAATTGCTCCAAGTCAAGCACGCTTAACTGTGGAGTTCTTATGGAATGAGCTACCGAAAAGAAGATGCATCTTGTTGATATAGGTAGTGTACCAAACATTTCTTATAAGCCTTCCTTAAACCATGCAGTCTCATACCTGCACGACCTCAGGATCCCTCTCATTCCGATGTGTTTCAGTTTTGCCTAGAAGCATGCTAGGAGCCGGACCACTCCCCGCCCTTACCTGCCTCGGGCGTTACATGCCCACCAAGCGGAGGTGTTACATCAGCTTCCGCTTGGTTCGTCCTCGAACCACATCGTACTGGGAGAGGTCTGCAGGGAGGTAACGACCTGTTTCCCAAGTTTTATATGTAATACAACCATGGATGATGATCAACTAATTTCCCATGTTTTACATGCTCAACCTGAATGCTCAACTTCAACCGCGCGCAATGCTCAACCTGGATGCTCAACTTCAGTCACGCCTGATGCTCAAGCTGGATGCTCAACTTCAGTGGATCATGGTCAACTTGAATGCTCAACTTCATTCGCGCATGATCCTGGATGCTCAACTTCAACTGCGCGTCGATGCTGCTCCACTTGCTTGAGAGCACAAAAACTTCAGATTTTGCAATTATTGAAAGAATTAGCTGCATTGAGAGTTTTTGTCTTTTGAAAAAGGCATATTGAGTAGCTTCTTGAAAAGCTTTTTATACATGAATCCCTCTTCCAATCTCTATGTGTGCCATTTGTGTTTTGATTTTTCTAATTCTTACAAGTGTCCGTGAGTTGCATAGAGCTCTCTGCGTTTATTTTTCTGTGTTTCTTCTGCTATATATAACCTTATAACTTCATACTACTACTAGGTTTTTGGCCTGAGTATTATAATTTTGGTCTCCCATAGTTTGTGTCATCCACAACTTTCGTTCCTTTTTTAGAAAGCTACAATTTTGGTGTACTTTTTTGGAAAAAGGGAAAAGTCTGCCTGCATGTGAAATTTGGACATAAGCTTGATAGTGTGACAACTGAAATGTTTACGTGACACGTGAGTGAAATATACATTGTCATTTAGGTATATATATTTTAGGGTTAATGATGTGTTTCGTTCTTGCAAATAAGGGTCGTTTAAAAATGCGTCTCTATATTCGTTAATCCTTGCTTTTTAGCCTTGCAAAGTTTAATCAGTTAAAATTTCGTCCCTTGACTCAGTTAATGACTGCCACGTCACTAATTTGATGACGTGGCAATCACTGCCACACATGAAATTCCAATTTTGCCCTTAAGAAGGGGAAGAAAGAATTGGAAACCTAGGGGTAAAATTGGAATTTC
>Ga0099826_10003407_pt1 | contig 10772 bp, 5 predicted proteins | sample Mtrugardesep15_FD_76830 | JGI IMG/M metagenome (GOLD analysis project Ga0099826, IMG submission 76830) | Root nodule microbial communities of legume samples collected from California, USA - M. trunc garden sep15 | ecosystem: Host-associated > Plants > Roots > Nodule | place: USA: California...
CATGGCAAGAATTTGAACTCTTTCATTGGGCGGGCTGCACATATTGAATTTCTTGACTCAGACATTTTTGCAAGGTTCATAATGTGGTCTTTCCCAGATCTATTTCGATAGCACGTAGCAGGTGTTGTCATTTGTCCTCGCACACAGTATTCAAATTCCGGGTTCATGAACTTTAAGATGTTTATATCCTTAGGAAGAGCCAAGGACATATTGGTGTAATCATTTTAGTTTAGTGTTTAGTAAAATTATTTGTTGAAATGGTAATGTGTATATGGTTCAAAATTTTCCTGTTGCTATAGCTAATACAACTATAAGTATTTTCTTCTTGCATATACACCATATTAATATGATTTTATATAAAATATAATATTCATTTTCGTGTACGAAGTGGAATCTCCATGGTTATAAAATATTCATTCCTTGAATTAAAAATATACTTAGTCCCATGTATTAACTGTAATTAGATATAGACACACGCGTTGAGTGGTGGGCAAATTAAATTAGAATTTTTTCTCCCAAAATTGATATAATTTGTGTGGAGTATAAAAATTATTTAGGTGATTAAAGAAAAATCAAGTTTTAAATATGACGAATAAATGTTCGAATCTCAGTTGAGAGAAATATCTATATTTAGTATAAGACGCACCTAAAAGACAATTAGCTAATTAGCTCCGGCTTGATTCTTCTGAAAATGTTATTATAATGTTCTTCACCGTGTTTTAAAAACTAACATTCATTGTTAGTATAAACTTGTGTCCACTGTTGAAGATTAGTCAAATGTATAAAGAATAGAGTGAAAGCAAATGAGACAGGAGTTAAGAATTTGTGAGTCTGTTACGGAAGAATAGTGACTTTAAGCAATGAGTGGAATGGCTTTGAACAAAGAATTTGAAATTTTTGAATTATTGAGAGAAAGAGCCACTTTTTCTAATACCTTGTTTTCATATCAGTAGTTCATTAGCCTAAGACAAACCCATCTTTCTCAAAAATGTTCCTTAAATCATGGATTCACCTATGAAATGTTTGCAATTGTATATAAAAGTACACATATTGACATTTATGATTTGATTAAATTTTCTCTTGGTTGACAGGGACATAAAGAAAATTACAAAAATAGAGAAAATAACAAAAATATAACAAAAAAACTATTTGAAATTGAACTTGATATAAATGTTGTCTAAACGAATTTATCAATGTATAAATTATGAGGAACACCAACCCATGATGATCCAAGGTTCTCTCTAGGAACACAATACAAATTCATTAACAAAAAAAGTGGACGATTAAATGAGCTAATGTCGGGATTAGTTATTGAGGATGGGAAAGATATAGCAACTTTAGCGTATTTTACCGTTTTATGAAAGAGAGATAAGTATATATATGAAAGAGAAATGATACTTACGATGAGAGAGTCGTGATATTTTTTTCCTAAAGATAAACAGTCGCAATCCGTCCTGAATTTAGTGTAAGCACCCGTGAAAATTTGTCGCAAGGACATGCCATCTGATTGGAATGCTTATGATTTCCATCAACCAAGCCAAAATGACAATGATTAGCTAGATATCCAAATTGTTTGAATGCTTATTGCTCATTTTATAGTCAAAATATAATGAATTGAAATAGGCAATAGAAGAGGTACTATGTAGACTTGGAATTAGCTTCATATAGTACTATACATATTTGAGGCGCATATAATGAATCGAAATAGGTAATAGAAGATGTTTATCAATTAAAGTGGTTACAATGGTCATTTTTCAAACGTTTCGGAGGATATTTGATCTTTGCACCAAGAGATTTGAAGACATAAATTTTACCACTGACCTAGCATCACTAGCATATGTCGATGATATTAAGAAAACACTAAGATTAACTAATACTTTAGTCACAAACATTTGTCTTAAGAATGATTTTATACTAAATTATAATTAATATATTATAATTATTTTTATTTTTATTTTTATTTAGAAGATATAAAAAATTTAAATTTAACTAATTGTTTAGTGACAACAAAATTGCCTCATATATGCATTGTATGCTCCAACCAAACTCTTTAGTGACTTATTAAGAAAGAAAACAATGTGAAAACAATGAAGTGTGAAAAAAAATATGATTGATGTATTATAATTGTTATCTTTTTTTCAGCCAAAGATATTAAAAAAAAACATTTATTCTAAGTAATTTTTTAGTGACAAAGATTTGTCCCGTGTATAATTTTTATTATAATATATATCTAGTATATGATGATTATTCTCATTTTTAGTTAGAAGATATAAACCAACTAAATTTAACTAATTGATTAGTGACAAATAAATGTTTCGTGTATGAATCGTATGCTACAACGTCAGTCTATAACGGCTTATTTTTAGAAAAATTGTGTAAAACAATGAAGTGTAAAATCATTATTATTGGTATACTATAATTGTTCTCTTTTTCATGTTGAAGATTTAAATAGAAAAACACTAACTTTTAGTACTTCTTCGGTGACATACATTTGTCGGTTTATGATTTTTATATTAAGTTATAATTAGTTTTGTCAAAAAAAAAATATAATTAGTATTATAATTATTCTTTTTTTATTTGGAATATATAAAAGAATACAATCTAGCTAATTAATTTATTTTTGATAAACAATTCTTTCGTGTATGAATTATATCTTTCAATGACACTTTTTAGTGATCTATTTACATAAAATAACATTAATATATTTTATTATTCTGATTTTTATTCATAACGTATAAAAATCAAATTTAGTTAAAAAAAAAATTTGAAGAAGAAAATTTAGTTAATTAAATAGTGATAAATAATTATTTGTACCATGCAACGACACTCTTTAGTAGGTCATGTAAATAGTGAAGTTACATACGTTAAAGAAGACGAAATTCACAAATCACATCTAAAAATGAAACGAAAATGAGTAAAGCTTTTTATTTAAAAAAATGATTTTTATTGATTAAAAAATTACGTGTCAAAAATCAAAATAGGCTAAAAAGGTAATTTTCATGGTCATTAAGTTCCTTAAGTCTATAGTAGATATTAATATATTTATATATAAATTCAACAATAATAATCAAACATATATTAGGGGAGAAATCCTCTACTATATGGAAAATTAAGAAGAACTCCTCTACATACACCCTGAAGGTATCGGCAAGCAGGATGATATCCTATCAAAGAGGAGAATAAATTCACAACTTCAAAGAGTTGACATTAGTAGCACTAAACTTACCAAATCAATCAACATATTTGGTTTCTTCTCGCAAAGTATGAGTAAAAGACACCACCCATGAAAGATAAGAAATCCATGGTAAGAGAAAACAAAGTTGCATGACAATGAAAGTCATTCTTAGTATCAGTAATCAGATTCTATGATATTATTCTTATAACCAAGATTCCAGGTCAATTGAAGACCTCTCTAAATAGATGAAATTCAGCCAATAAATTTGAAGCTCTCCCATAAGATCCAAAAAAAAAATCTAAATTTTCATATTGTTTTTCGGAAGACCGCCAAAACCAATGTTGCTAATATTGTCAAAAGAAGAGTCTTCCATACTAGTTTTAACAACGCATTCGGGAGGGGGGTGACATCGAACATAACGGGTCACCTGTTTTTTTTGTTTTTTGGGACATGTCACTTGTTGCTTACTAATGTGAACAAGGGCTTGAACCACGGAAGAATGATACGAAAATATACTATTTATTTAAATAACTTAAATTTAAAAATTAGGTAAAATAAAATATAAATTTCAGTGCGATAAAATTAATAATATGAACTATAAATACCAAAAGTTTAACTATATTATAATGAATAGAAATTAAATATTAAGTTGTGTGTGTTGGTGTTAAAATTTATAATTAAGTTATTTTATTGTCATATATTTGAAATATATCATCTTAAATTAAATATCATTGTATTTTAAGTTTAAATTAAATTAAAAAAATCTATTAATGTTTGAATTTAAATTTATTATTTATTAAATTTGAAATTAATTTTATTTGAAAGAAGGGAGGGGAGGGGAAATTTTGTTATTCATATTCCCTAATTGAGTGAATAGGCCGACAAGAGAAATGCGGGTAAGAGATGAGTGAAATAACCCCTTCATAAAATCATGCATTTTCAGACAAGTAGATTGATAGTGGAAGAATTCTTCGCATGGTAAACCATAACGAAGCCGGTAGATTAAATTCAATTGAAACTTCAACTAGGTAACTCAACTGGTTTAAGTTAAGAGAAAATTTGTCGTAAATGCAAAAAGAAAAACGTTTCCCAAAGGGTTCCTAGTGCCCATACCCCATCCCATGCGTTGCAGGCACACACATGACAAAGCGCATGGCCTTGCGTCCCCAATAAATACTAGAGCCCAGCACCCTTGCGTTTTGCATCTTAATCTTGTGTTTCATATAATTCCATTATTTTAGAAATCACTCATAAGTTATAAGAAAATTTTACTATGTTTTCCTTTGCCTATTGTTACATTTTTTTCTCCAATGCAAAATAAAAATTTCAAGTTTCGCTATTATAAAAAATATATTCAAGATTCATCTTATAAGCACATTGCCATTTGAACAACTTTTTGTAGTATAGAAAGGGATGTATCTATTTGGTACACTATACTTATTTTTATGTTATCTTTTGTGTACTTAAAAAAAAAAAGTACTAGCAATTTCCACAATTTGTAAGGAACTTGGTAACCCAACAAAGCCCCGGTGTATTTGCTTTTTACTTTAGTGCATGCATTGGTCGCAAGCAATTAGTTTTTGATTTTTTTATTATTTTTTAAAGAAATGATTTTCTAGTTAATTATTAAAATTAATAACTCATATAATATTTTAATCAAACATGGTTGTTAGCTTTAGCTAGAGTAAAGGACGAAAGAGTAGATATGACAAAATGATTGGTTATTACTTACAAGTCTTTCACCAATAATTTAGGATCTGAAACACAGACTCAAATACCCCAAATGCAAAACAAAAGTATTTGTTAAAACGTAGAATGTTATATCAAATTCCTTCTTTGTCTAATTTACTGATTGAGTTTTGAAAAACACAAGAAATTAACACAATGGATGCCACCCACAAAATGTTTTGTAATAAAGATCTAGTTAATCCTCTATACTCAATGGGTATGCAAGTGTCATGTATTCTTGTTGTCTCACACTTCTTCAATGTTGTCCTTAGGACGCTAGGTCAACCTGGACCCATTGCACAACTTCTGGTAATTAATGATCAACTAGTTATTGTTTCATTCTACGTTATTTACATTGAATTGAAGTTTTCAATAATTAATTAATTATTAATGCATTTGTTGCATTGTTCAATTATAGGCTGGGTTGGTACTAGGCCCAATGTCACATATTCCATACATAAAAGAAACATTCTTTCCTGCCAATTCAATGAATTACTACGAAGTTGTGAGCTTCTTCTGTCGAATAAATTTCATGTTTTTATTTGGCTTAGAGATGAATATTCAATACGCAATCCGTAATCTACGTTTAGTGAGCTTGGTGGCATGTGGTGGTGCGGTAATGGGTGTAATTTTTGGTCTATCTCTCTCATTTTATTTATATCAAGAATTTGGTATCAACAATGATAGAAGCACTAATTTCTGTATGATTATTATGTTAGTTGTATCATACACAAGTTCCCCTATGGTCATCCGTTTGGCAGCAGAATTAAGATTTGCTGCAACTGATGTCGGTCGAATCGCAGTTTCCGCCGCATTGATTACAGAAATGGGTTGCTTGATGCTGTTTAATATGATGGTTAATACAATAGGTGAAAAGATGAATAGAGTAACACAAGCTTCAAAGGGTTTATATAGTCTCATTCTTACGACTTTTGTGGTTCTTATGAATAGATACTTAGCCATTTGGTTAAATACAAGAAATAGAAACCAAAAGTACCTAAAAGCCCCTGAACTATTATTCATCCTCTTTATTCTTCTAACTACCTCGATGGTTATAGAAATTTGGAATTACAATAGTATTATTCATTGTTTTTTTGTTGGATTGCTATTTCCTAAAGAAGGCAAAACTGCTAGAACATTGCTTCATAAACTTGGTTATGCGATTTATAACTTTATACTTCCGGTATATTTTGGATACATGGGTTTACAATGTGACCTTGTAACTGTGTTTAGAAATTTGAATATGATAACCAATACAGTCATATTGATTTTGTTGAGCATTGGAAGCAAGCTTGGTGGAACTCTATTAGTTTGTCGTTACCTTCATATTCCTACAAGTGAAGGGATTTTTCTTGGCTTTATATTGAACACTAGAGGTTATGCCGACCTTCTAGTCGTTGGTTCAGCATCAAAGGTAATTCATGCAGTTTCTTTGTTTTGTTTTTAGTACTTGCGTATGTGTGTCACCTTTTCTCTTGTCTTTGTTATTTTATTTTAGTCTCTGTAAGATTTCTTTTCTTCACATCATATCATTGTAATAAGTAGAATATTAGATCTTAATCTCACTAAGTTAAAGACTAAAATGAACAAATTTTACAATGAACAAATTTGGCAGAGACTAAAGCAAATATGGTATATGTATTTTGAGGGACTAAAAACATATCATACCTAATAGTTAGAATTTCAATTATCTCAAATTAAGTAACTCTTAATTTGGTTACTATCGTATATACAGGATTTCGATCCAGAAGATTACAACGTGGTGCTTGTAGCAATAGTACTTAACACAATAATATCAGGAATTATTGTGGCATTTCTAGCAAGAGGGGAAGATAAAATGTTTTCAAATAACCATACAGCTATTGAACCACAAGAGATGGAAGACGAGCTTCGAATTTTGGCTTGTGTATACGATCCTCGTCAAGTATCATCAACACTTGCAACAGTACTAGCAATGCATGGATCTAAAACATCACCGTCAACTACTTATTTAATGCACCTAATTGAGCTTGTGAAGAAGATCAAATCCAATTTATTGTTCCATGAAAAAGAAAATGCTGACCTTAGTGACGATGATGACTATGGTGGCAATGACGTGGTTGAAATTAATAATTCCTTAGATGCATTCACTGCAGACACAAAGATTTTGGTTCACCAAAGAAGGGCAGTATCATCTTTTCGAAGCTTGTATGAAGATGTTTGCAATGAAGCTGAAGATCTTCAAGTATCAATCATCCTTCTTCCTTTTCACAAGCATCAACGAATTGATGGTAAATTAGAAAGTGGAAAAGAAGGTATAAGGATTACAAATCAAAAGGTTCTTAGACACGCACCTTGTTCGGTTGGTGTTATTATCGAAAGAGGATTGTCTAAGGTCCCTGGTTTCTCACAATTGATTACATCTGATAATACGAAAAACGTTGCAACACTTTTCTTTGGAGGCCCAGACGATCGCGAGGCTATAGCTTGGAGCCTACGCATTTCAAAATGCCCTCGCATTAATCTGACAATCATCAGATTTTTTTTGTCTTCGTCTTCGTCGCATAATGAACATGTTGAAAATGGAGTACAATATGATGAAAAAGAAATTTTAATGTCTTTATCAGGAGAAGAGACTGTGAATGAGATTGACAACACTTTTATGGTTGATTTCTATAACAGGTATGTGACTTCAGGACAGATTGGATATGTGGAAAAGTTTGTGAAAGATGGAACACAAACAGTGGAATCTTTGAAAGAGATTGGGGACTTGTACTCTTTGTTTATAGTAGGAAGAGGTGGTAGAGGAAATAGTTCATTAACAATAGGTATGAGTGATTGGGAAGAATGTCCAGAACTTGGAACGGTCGGTGATGTCTTAGCTTCTTCAGACTTTGATATTCATGGTTCTGTTTTGGTCATTCAACAACATAGAGATGTCAAGAAAGGCATAATTCATGATTAATTAGTATTTCAAGTACAATAATATTAGACTTCTTTTATGTTGATATAGCTTTATCAACATATAGGGTGTACATAGGAAACATTTATTTGTTCTTCAATAGTGTGTGAAACAAACAAGAAATGTTATATATGTTTTCAAGTTTTATTATTAACAAAACAAAACCTTATCAATTGTCTCTTTCTTACTCTCTTGTGAGCCGTCGTCTAAAATCATTTTTATCCTTCTCTTTTATTTAAAGGGAAATGTTAACTAGTGCTCAAGGGCACTGGTTGAGGGTCTTAAAAGATCACTATTTATGAAAGTTTGTGTAACCAGTGCATTGAAAATCGAAAACTTTGACATTTTTAAAGAATAATTTCTTAATTTAGCATGCTTAAAGAGTTTCCCGAGGGTAATCGTTAACAAGACCCTTATTTAAATAAGTGATTTTTACATCTATTTAGTTTTATCTTTTGTGATTTTGGCGTCTTAGTGCGACGTTGTTTTGTTCGTTGTCTTTGTGCAGCGTTGTTTATTTCTCGTCTCGTTCAGGTGTTTGTTCAATTCAAATTGTCATGTTAGTTTCGATCCAGTGCAAATCCAAATAACGATTTTGGTGTCGTCAACGTTGAAGATCAGGAGCATGTGTATTCCGGAGACTTGAATATAGTCATATTTCTAGGCTTAAGTGTTTTGTCGTTTTATGTTATTAACATGGATGTTGTGAGTTTGTTTGCAGATTCATTCTTTTTATTATTAGCGAATTTGTATTTCATCAATATACTCTATCAATTTGAATTAAATTAATTTTTAGTAAAAAAATGTTTTCAAACTATTTTTTTTTTGTTAGTTTGATACAATTAAGCCTAGATATGGACAAATTATCAAAATTTGTATGACCAGTTAATACTTAATAGGATGAGATATTCATAAAATTTAAATTGTGATGTACTTTGCCTTGTTCGCATGAGTTTACATTGTTGTAGCTCTTGAAATTGCGAGTTATCAATTTTCAACCGATCAATAGGTTAAGGTGTTGCAATGTGAGTTTATTGGTTAGAGTAGCTTTTTTGTTATATTGTCATCAAAATACTGATATGTTGTTTAGAGTAGCTTTTTTGTTATGAACAATTACATGAGATGTGTTCGAGAGATGTTTAAAAACAAAGAGATCATGGGAAGTTGGATAATTCAACTGATTTTAGCTAAAAAATTAAGAAGTCGGAGGACTTAGGTTTAACAAACTCTGACAAATAATTACTAAACTTTTTGAAGGAAAAAAAATAGAGGTTGTTGGTGCACAAAAATTATCCTCTTCAATTTTAAGTATTATGAGTTGTATCCCCAGTATTTCCATCTACAATTTACATGTTCGTTCTCACAGTTTCTTCATTGGTTTCTGCATAGCCATATACTGAAGAGACAAAAAAAATTAACACATCTATACTGGTGGATACATTTGTCACTCACAGTTACATACGTAAAATTAGGAAGAGTAAAGTAATGTTTACAACATTTTTTTTTAACGATATCTCTAATATTCATTCTCTTATTATTTTAAATCGTTGTATGTCTATATTTTTAAAATGGAACCTACACAAAAGAATGAGACATACATTAATTTCATCAAATAAAATAATGAATACTAAAAATAGTGTTAAAAAATAAGTATTGCTAACATTCCTCAATTAGTAATGACTCAAGTTGCTTTCGATGAGTTGAGGCTAGAATCTTTGTGAGATATAAAATACATGGTTACTAACATGAACAATTGGTTTATTTACCTCCTAAAATAAAATTGGTTTATTTGCAATTTTGTATTACTTTTTACAAAAGAAAAAATAGGAAAATTCATTAAAAATCAATTATTAATACATGTCGAAACACCATCACAATTTTGGTATCAAAGCCATTACATGGGCTTTCCTCTTTAAAAATATTAATGTCTCCGTTATTACAATCTCGTTGTTTAATTCTGATGATATATTATTTAAATTTTGAGTTTCAACTTAGGTCACCGCATCTCTACTCCCATATATATTTTTATTTTATTATATGTTTGTTAATAGAATGATTTTTTTTTACTAAAGGAAAGGATAAAATACTCTTAAATTTAAAATAACTTACCTCTATTCATATTTGTCCTCCTCTTTAATTTCATGTCATCCATAGTGCCTTTTGAATCCATCTTGAATATCATATTAGTTTATATGAGCTCAAAGGACTGACATACACCCTCCAGTCACTATCATAAACAAAAATTTAATTTTTAGGTTCATTCAATAAATGATGTATGTAGTCTATTTAATATATCACATACATAATTTATTGAATGAACTTAAAACATAAAATTTATTTATAATAATGACTAAAGGTTGTACAACATAGTCATGGCTTTCATTCATAGCATTTGGAGCATATGAGGCAACTATTTTAAGCAGATGTTTTTATGTCGGTTAAACAAGACTAACAAATTTTCAACTTTTTTGTTACATTTTTCCAAAAAAAATAAATAATTGGGTAGACAAAATGAAATGACAAGCATTATCGAGAAATTATTCACATAAGTAAAAGAATCGGAGTTTAAACCTGGATCATAACATTTAACCTGATAATTTTTAGTATTTGTGTACACTTTTTCAACTTTAATTACAAGAGTTTTTTCAAAAATTATTTTTTTTAAAAACCCAAATTTTTATTTATAACTTTTAAAATAGATTTTTTTTTTAAGTTTTTAAATAGATAAAGACCATTAAAATATTTATTAATATTGCTCCTTTGAAAACAAAATATTATTGATATTGCTATCTTTTTAATTTTAAAACATACTCCCTCCGGTCACTATTATAAGCAAATTTTGACTTTTAAGGTTCATTTAAAAAATGATGTATGTAGTCTATATTATAGACCACATACATCATTTATTGAATGAATCTAAAAAGTAGA
>Ga0099826_10003408_pt1 | contig 10771 bp, 8 predicted proteins | sample Mtrugardesep15_FD_76830 | JGI IMG/M metagenome (GOLD analysis project Ga0099826, IMG submission 76830) | Root nodule microbial communities of legume samples collected from California, USA - M. trunc garden sep15 | ecosystem: Host-associated > Plants > Roots > Nodule | place: USA: California...
ATCGAAGGAAAGAAACCGACTTTGCCAACCAGACAGTCTAGATTTTATACGGTTAACCACATGTTCCCAAAACGACAACCTCCGCAGGTTTCCACCAATAGGTAACCCCAAATAAACAAAAGGAATTTTACCCATTTTACAATGCAAAAGGGCCGCGGCCTCATTCAACCAAGATTCAACAATATTAACCCCAACCAAACTACTTTTTATGGAAATTAACTTTTAAACCAGACACCGCCTCAAAAAGAACTAACACTGCCCGCAAAGCACGAACATTAGCCCAACTTTTCTCGCCTAGAAGTAAGGTGTCGTCAGCAAATTGAAGGTGGGATAAAGTCATAGAACCGCCCCCTCCAACCTTATAAACATGAAACAAATCTGCATCAACCATAGCCTTCATCATAACACTCAGGCCCTCAGCTGTTAATAAGAACAGAAAAGGTGAAAGAGGGTCACCTTGTCTTAAACCCCGTTCGAGTACAAATTCATCCGTAGGGCTACCATTAACAAGAACTAAAGCAGTAGCCGTAGTGACACATTCCTTTATCCATTTCCGCCATAAACTAGGGAAACACATTTTGCCCATCACCAAATCTAGATACCCCCAATCCACATAATCGTAAGCCTTTTCAAAATCAACTTTAAACAACAACAATTCTTTCTTGGCCTTTCGTGCCTCATCTACCACCTCATTTGCAATCAAAATACCATCAAGGATTTGTCTATTTTTAACAAAAGCAGACTGGGTTTCTGAAATAACACTCCCAATCACCTGTCTCAATCTATTTGCCAACAGTTTCGCCAAGATTTTATACAAACTCTCGACCAGAGAAATAGGGCGAAAATCATTTAAGGATTGCGGACTATCCACTTTAGGAATAAGGGCAATGAAAGTAGTGTTTATACCTTTAGTCAGCTTCCCGTTCTGATGAAATTTTGTGACAAACCGCATGATGTCCTCTTTCAACTCTAACCAAAACTCCTTGATGAAACCGAAGTTAATACCACCAGGACCTGGACTCTTGAAGCTATCACAATCCCAAATAGCAGCCTTAACCTCTTCTATCGAAAAGGGCTTAATGAGACCACCCCCTTCAGTATAAGACAGAGTCCGAAAGTGCAACTCCTGGACTGTAGGCCGCATCGTAAGAGGTGCTTTGAAATGACTGGAAAAATGAGAGAACACAGCCTGACGAACAGGAATCACGCCCTCCACCAAAGCCTCATTCACCATAATTGGACCCAAAGAATTCTTATGCCAACGACTCGACAAAACAGAATGGAAGTACTTTGAATTTGCATCTCCATCTCTAAGCCAAGAGAGCCTCGACTGCTGCCAACAAATACTGGTATTAAGTCTAGATAGAGAGTGAATATTCACGGAAATATCATGTAACTCCATGACTTCATCTTCAGTGAGCACCTCATCTTCTCCCTTCCCATCAAAGACACCTTGTCTATCCTTAAGAGCGGATATTTTTGCTGATAAGTTTTGTGTATGTGTCACATGCCACTCCTTTAAGGCCTTTTTTATAAGCTTAAATTTTTCTTTCAACACATAGCCACCCCATCCGGATATCTGAAAAGACTTCCATTTATCAGTAACAAAAATTTTATATCCCGGTATGTCTTGCCAACATTTCAACAAGCGAGAAGGCCTCGGGCCCCAATTTTCTTCATCAATAGTCATCACCAACGGGCAATGGTCAGACAAACCGCGCATAAGAGCAACCTGAATACAATTAGGCCAATCTAAACACCACCCCTGCGAAAGAAGAAAACGGTCCAACCTACTCATCGACTTCTCATCACCCTTGAACCAAGTAAATTTCCGACCATGCAGAGGTAAATCAACCAACATATTATCGTTGATAAAACCATTGAAAGAAATAAAGTCCACATTTGAAGGTTCATTTCTAACAGATCTCCGTTCTTCATCATTCCGGACATCATTGAAGTCCCCACAAATACAAACCTTTTTATCACCCAACTGAGTCAGACGATGAGTTAAACAATCCCATAACGCTTGCTTTGCTAACATATCACACGGTGCATACACATTGAATAAATAAAACTCTTCATTAGACTGAAAATAGTTGCCATGAATCATCAAATAATTTCTACCACCTGCAGAATCCCACACCTCAACCTCATTGTTGTCCCACATAGTTAATAGACCTCCAGAGGCCCCAACCGACGGGTAAAAAGAATAAGAATGAGATGAAGCTCCCCACAAGGAAGCGCATATAAGATCATCACAAGACTGTAATTTAGTTTCCTGAATGCAAACAATAAAAGGTACCTTCTCCCCCACCAGCAATCTAACCTCCCGTCTTTTCTCCGCACCGCCCAATCCCCTAACATTCCACGATAAAAACTTCATGAGAACACCCTCACCACCCTCACCCCCACCAACCACACACCTAAACTCCCTCCGCTGACAACCTCTCTCCCACCTCCCCTTTTTGAATTTTCGACTTTCTTTTCTCCTTCCCCACCCTCGACAAAACATTAAACCTGTTATGACTATCCCCTTTGAAATTAAGCCTAATCGCTTTCCCCATCCCCCTAACATCCTCCACCTCCACCTCCTCATTACCACGTAAAACCACCAAATTTTTCCAATCATTGTTCACTGAAGATGCTGAAGAAGTCCCATCAGAGACACTTTTAGAAATAACCTCAACTGATCTGGTCACCCCTCCCTTAACATGGCGCTTACCAACCCTCCGTTTCAAGACATGTAACACCGCTTCATAGTCTTTAGATGAGAGCCTCGCCACCTTTTTTAAAGAGTGAACGTTGTGACGAAGCATTCCGCCCACTTTCGTACGTCGAGAAGTTGAGACTACGTCTCAAGGCTTACTAACTTTACTCATAGACACCTGCTTTCCTTTCTTTCGAGATGAAGACACAATACTTGCATTGCCATGAACTTGATCCTGTAACCACTCCATACTCCATGGCCCATCCACGGACGACCTTCCCGCCCCTGGCGGACAAGAACCTGTTCGTTTTCTCCTTGGACCCGTAGTTAATGGGACATCACGAATAGTGTGCGCCCCCACCTGAATAGGCACGTCATCCACATTGTCACCAACCTCCCCCATTGGACCCGCACTTGGCATGGCACCTCCCTTATGCGAATCCAAAGGAGAGTCAGAAACATGAGCACCCTTATCCTTCGACTTAACCGGCATGGTAAGTTCTAAATCTTCATTCAACTCTGTTGCTTGCAATTCTTCCACAATTTTCCCAACTAGAGTATCGACATTTTTACTAACATCCGGATCAACATGATTATCCTCACTATCAGGTTGGTCATTAACTCCATCATCATCATCTTCATAAAGACAAGCATCTTCACCGATACTAAAACCTCATTCCTCAACAATTTTCACCTCCACCAAAATTTCGTTAATAAGTAACTTATCCACCAAAGAAATAATTTCCAAAGATGTCGTCGAAACCAACACCTTAGCAAAATCAAATCGTTCCTTCTCTAGAGAACAACTATCAGTCTGAAGGTATCTCCCACAATCCATAACACACAATTTGAAAAAAGCTTCATTCCACGCATGGAGTGGAATTCCGTACAATCTCAACCAAGCACCACGCTGAAAAGGTACCGCAGTCTTGTCCCATATTTTATAATTATCCAGAAGATGATTAAAAAATTCAGACGTTACCTCAATTGTCTACATGACGTTTGCATCTGATAAGCTCCAAATAAACACTCTGTCAGCACCCATCAGAATGATGTCTAAGTCTGTAAAACCAGCATCTTCAAGTCTGTTCTGAACCACAAGAATTGCTTCCCCATTAATCACTGAAGCAACCACTCCATTGCATGCCCATTTCAAGTCCTCTTCTTGTGATCTATACTTCCGAACCATTTGCTTAAACGGCTGAGTGCCAACTTCCGGACCTCGGTTAGTCCCCACTTCTATCCCCTCAACGCTCCCCACGTCCACCTTCCTCTTCACCACCGGTTCCAACACCCTCGTCTCCATACCTATTAGATTACCTCCCCTCACCGGGACCAACACATTTCCGACCCGCACATCCACATTACCCACTCCCTTACACCCTCCCTCGGCCTCCATGCTCACAACACTTACACCATGTTTTCCCAAACTCACACTTTTTTCTCCCTCACCCACTTCCTTCCCCTTCACGCTACCACCCTCTCCCTCATTCTCAAAATTCCGTTTTCCTTTCATAACATCACCACCACGTCCCCCTACACCCTCAACAACCTTTTCCCCTTTCACAACAAGATCAGCCGACCTATCAAAACGAGCCACTTTGGCCATAACGCGAAAATTACCAAAACATACAGCATTCACCGCTTTCAATAGTTTACTGACATCTCTAACTTTAGAAAATCTGACAAAACCATACACTTCCCCATTGACATTAGGTTTATTTGGAACCACGACGTCCTCAAGAATTCCACAGACTTCAAAACCTTTTCTCAAATAAAAATTGGATAGCTGTGGCGGAAAATTCGTAAAATAGGAAGTTACAAACCGTTTTAACGACGAGTCTGCAATATCATTCTGCTTGCCATGATGAGTAGCACGCAATTGACCATGGTGGGATGCAACTGCGCGCCTGTCCTCTTCCTGCCAGCGTGAATGTCGCGATCGTGATCACCTCCGTTGATGCCTAATTGGAGACCGATCATCATCAAACTCCCAATCATCGCCCCTACCGTAAGTAGCCCTCCGAGAACCTTCCCTAACCCTTGACCTAGACTGCTGATTGCCGTAGCCATGATTCCCTCCTTGCCGCTGCCACCTGCTTTTCCTCTGTCTGTCCTGACCTAGCTCCTCTTGTCGCAACGCTTTCAAACGTCGCGGTCTCACATCCTGCCAATCATCCCCATCCCTCACCCCCTATTTGTCCTCACTTCCGGCGTGATCGCCAACGATCACATCTCTCTTGGTCGTTCTCTCTCATGCTCACAGACACTCAATGCATACTTGCAATAGAGAATTAATATAATAATTTGTAAATTATACCAACAGAATTGAAATTAATTTAATATAAGTTTTTTAAAAAATACTTCAAGTAAAATTAAGATAAGTTTTTCGCTTAAAAAATTACCTAATTTAAGTTAAGTTTTCATTTAAAAAAATTGAAGTAAATATAAGATAAGTTTTTCAACAATAACAAAAATTGAAGTAATTTAAAAAAGATTTAAAAAAATGAGGTAAATTTAACTAAGTTTATGGTAAAAAGTTATATCCAGCCGCCACCTTTGCAACAAGACGAAAAATAGGACATGATTAAGTAATTCATTGCAGCGATATATTACAAGTACAGTAGACATGCAAAAATAGCCACTTGTAGTACAAGTTTCCTGCATTTAATCTGAACCGTTAGACATTATTTATAATAAATCAATAGCTTATATTCAATGGGTCTAAGTTGAACCCCAAGTTTTGGTGGTGCAAATTAAACCGAGCCCATTACCAAATCTATGTCACATTATTACAACTTGCTATAATAAAGTTGTAGTTAAGTTGAAAAAATTTGAAAATGGTATTTCTAAAACTTTCTCCCCGATTAGAGGTCATCCACCACATAACTCAAATTCACACATTATGTACGTTGGATTAACTCTCGATCATTTAGTTCTTGTATTTCCATTACTTCGCTTATGTGCAAAAGTGGAAACAATACAATAAAGATGAAGCCGAATCATGGAGAGATTCTTTTGTGGAGATATTAAAGTGGAAAGAAACAAACAACCCAAAAAAAAAAAGGCAATTCGATTATGGTGAATAATGAATATGAAGAAGGAATTTCACTAGATAGAATCTCAGATACATAAGATGTCAAATATATTACTAACATTGTATAAAATATATGTCTTTTAAGTTTTATGTGGTGGACAATGCATCAATAATTTATGTGGATAATATCACACTACATTTTATATAAATGTGTGTCTCTAGTGATTCTACATTTCATTTTGACCTTTCTATCATTTTATTTTTTACCCTGATCTTTTCTCTTGCATTTACATCTCTCAAGTAAATCACGTCTCAAGTGGAAACTCATGTCATATACAAAACTTATGTTAGATATTAATTTTGAAATTCGGAAAATTTATGTTCGGTTCTGCCAAATGTGTTCCGGAAACGGATGGGATCCTAGCTCGCAATCTAAATTCGACGCATAACTCCTGATCGAGCAGTAAATAGAAATTAGGGCAGATCAAATTTTATCTCCTGATCCTAGACGATCAGGAATTAGAACCAATAAGAGTATTTTAAACATTTATACATGTGAGCAATTTCAATGTGCTAAGAACAACTTTCAATTTCATATCATCATCGTCTCGTACGCTTCATTAAAAACCTTTCACATCAACCCACCATCACATACTTCTCATCTATGAATTTTGGCCAAATATCGTCATTGTGGATTATTTCTTACATTGATCCACCGTCATTGTTAGATCGATCCTCCATATTTCATGCATAGGTCTTCATCATATTCGATCACAATATACTTTCTATCTCCAAACTATGGTCCGCATGGTTTTGAACCAAACTATTATATTCACAAATCACACTCTATACCCATCATGTTGTTGAACCAACTATACCCTTGTGTGATGTCACATAATTCAACATTCAAATTAGTACTGCTTGTGCAACCACAACAACTTGAGTAAACAAACTCAACCCCAATGAAACTTTTTAATCAAATCACCATAACCATTATGCATTCGGTTGTCAAACGAATTACCATCCTCATTTAGCTTAAGACAATTAGCCGGGGATAGGTATAAATTTTACATTTTTATAAAGCTGTTAAAATAGTTTTTTTCATTTTTAGATATTCAAATAACATTGTTCATATACAAAAACAGTTCGTAGTTAACACTTTAACTAAAAACTGATTTGGTTGATGATTTACTAGAGCGTGGTGGACTCGTGTAATGCACCAGCATTTAATCATGAAGATTAATGCAGTGAACTTTCATATAAAAATAGCCGAAAAATAGACAAATTGTCGAAAGAAAAGTGGAAGTTACGTTTGTTTTTTACTCCACTCGTATCAAATTATAAATTGTTTTGGTCATTTTATATATACTGACAAAATATAATTATTTTTGTTAGCGAAGGATAAATTGTGAGATATTTTATAAAATTATCTTTAATTAATGGTATGAGAATGATAAATAAAAAATTTGAAAAAAGTGAGAATAATAAATAGATAAAGGGTATAATAGTAAGAGTAATATTAATGTTTCATTCATCCCTAAAAAAACTAATGTTTTATTTATATTATAAAGTGACTTTTTTTCTTTCTTTCAAAAGAACTTATAATTTGGGACATAGGGGAAATATATATAGTTTATAAGTTCATGTCAATAGAAAATAATAACAGTCATTTTTTTCAGTTAGCTTGTAGTGTTTTTTTTTTTTTTTTTGGTAACAGCTTGTAGCGTTTTTATTACAAGAAGTTTATAGAGTTTCATGATAAAGCATATAATATAACTATTATTTTTTCTCTCAATATTACTCCCGTTATCTTAATTGAAAAATTAATATTAATTTTTTTTTGTGTGTTCAACTATTTAATAACCTCCACCAAGGACAAGGAGAGAAGGGTTAACACACAATATTAATTTTTTTCATTTTTCTTTTTTGTTATATTAATTTTGTTTTTGTAAAATATTAAATTTTTTTTGTGTTAACCCTTCTCTCCTTGTCCCTGATGGAGGTTATTAAATACTAGTTGAACTCAATCAATTGATTCACTTATACTTTTTTTTTTCTTTCTACATAATATTAAATTCATGCGTGCATTAACCTAAATTAATCAGCCAACCCTGATTAATTTTGCAAACCCAACTAATTAAAAATGTTAACTTGTTTATATTCAAATATTTTAGTGCAGAGGCTCCAACTAACCCCAAATTAATCAGCCAACCCTCACTAATTTTGTGAAATTTCATATTCAGATACTCTAGTGCTGAGGCTCCAACCGTTTCCTACAACCTAACTAAGCATAAATTTGCAACCCCCCTTTCACACCTGAAATTACTACTCCAATCATGCAAGCACCCCATTTGTTGGAATGAAATTAAATTAGGCACATTTCAATAACAATATATATGCCTTTCAAATCAATATGAATACGATATCTAACTGTATCAACTTGCGTCCAAAAAATAAAATCTAACTCTATCAAATACAAATAAAGAAAAAAAAACCTACTAAAGAGATAACCATAATATGATATATCTAACATAATAACCCAAGCAACAAAACAAGTGGTTGATGCACAATGTGTATAAGTATTTTAAATACCGAAATACCGACTATATTCATAATCATCAAAATACTTTAAGTTAAGATAATCATCAAAATACTAAAAACAATAATACATACAAAGTCTTATCCATTTAATCCAATACCAATTATAATTTTATAAATGAATACTTAAAATTTTTAAAAAATGATAAGTAACCGACAAGTTACCAATGAGTCCATTTGACATTTAGCCATAAATAGATACATATACTTGTATTTTGGTGGGTCCATATTAATGAAATTCATGGGGTCCTCCTGACCCCAAACTCCAACCATATTCTCTTCAAAGTTGCCCCAAAAAGGTCCATTTCCATGCTTGTTTTCAGATTCAGCTCTTCCCTTTTATAACATTCTCACACAACACAACTCTATGGTCCTAATTACAAGACAGAAAAACCAAAAACAAGCATGGAAATGGGAATTTACTCAATTCAATTCACCAAGCCTTAAAACTACAAGGAAATTATTCTTTAAAATAAAATACAGTATACAAATTTGGTCACAAAAGAAAACAAACGTAGCACATAGAATCTAATGATTTTAAATTGTTGTTGAAGTCACGTTGCGAACTTTTATATTGCAGCATACACGGAGATGCGACTGAAATCATAATTCCGTTGCGAAGACTTCAAAATCCTTTGTGTTGCACCTGAAATTATGGTTGTGGACCGCACTTTAAAACCATGAACGAACTCGGTTTGTGAGCTTTGAGTTGCTATCCTCTCCAAAGATTGTATCTTTCTGCATGCCACAGTAGTTCTAGGCTTCTAGCTATTGTTGAATATATAAATATTCATTCTTGTTGAAGATTGAGAATTCTATAAAAGGGTACACCCAAGAAAGGTGATAAATATAAACTCTGAAGAAAGAATCAAAAGGTTTTGCCCTAATAAAGAAAAAGGGTATCATGAAATTTGTAGGTGCATAAAAATGGTGATTTTTGGTTGCTTGTGGAATAGGTAGAAGTAGAAACAGAATCAATTGTGAAGTGGGTTTGGTCCAGTTGGAACACGCCTCTTCTCAGCACCAAATCTTGGATCAATACCATAATCATGAGAAGGTGAAACTTGTTTATGCAATCTTTGATGGATTCTTTGGAGATTAATGCATAAAGAATGAGTGTTTCTTTTAGAAAAAGAATCACAATAAAGAAGATTGTGTTGGTTGTTTTGAGTGTTTCTTGATGAAGGTGAAGATGGTTTTGTTTGTGAATGAAGTCTACAATTACCTAAAGAGAAGAAAAAGAGAAGAAACAAGAAGATAATAAAGCTTCTACGTGATGAAGATAGAGATCTCTTCATTTCTAAAACAGAGAAAAACAGAGGAATGAGAAGTGAAAAGTGATGTTTGTGTTGTTTATGGGATAGAAAATGATGAGAAAAAGAGGGGTTTGTGTGAATGAAAAGGATGATGACGTTTAAAGAAAATGAGAGTATTAATGCAAAGCAAGAGACACATGAAGAAGTGTAAAGAAAGGGGGGGCTAGGTCAATTAATTTTAGGGTTTTGGATATGTAGTCACAAATCAAGTACACATCTTTCAATCTCATCAAAAGAGTCATGGAGTTTATATGTGGATGTTTATGGAGGGTATACCTTAGCATAGGATTTCAAACAATTGTCACTTCCCGGGTAGGCCAAACAAAAAGAAAGTTGGGTTGGAGAGGGAAAATGGTATTTTGGGTTGGATGATTTTAATGACTTATTGTGTATGGATGGTTGTGTTTGACTAGTTTGTGTTCATGACGTATCCCTAAAATTATTTCTTATTTCTTATCATAAATCAAAATTGTTTGTTTGATTCATAAGAAAAAAAGTGAAATTATTTTGGAGTGTGTCTTGTATTTAATTCTAATCTACTAGTGGTAGGTCATTAGTATACTTTGATAAAGGGATATACTAACAATTGAATAGTTAGTTATTGCCGGTTTTGCTACATTTCATTACCAAAAAATCTAAAGATTATTTTTTGTTTTTTTATGTAAAAAGGTTGATTGAATTGAATTATGATATAAGAGTAACTAAATGGTTTTTGTGCTTTAGTTAATTATTCAGAGAATCCGAGTTTAAATCTTGTCTAAAAAATAATCATTGATCGGATTTTAGTTATTTCAAAATGGAACCTCTAATCAAATGGTTAAAATCTACCACTTGTGTATAAATATAGGTAAATTCTACTATATTTTTTGCCCGATCATTTTGGCGATAATTCACCCTATATAGATATATATTACAAAAAAAAAATTCAGAAACATCCATCCTTTATTGCACATGTTCTAAAGTTTAAGAAAATTTAAAAATTCCAAACAGAAAAAATCTCTATCATTTGTCAAATGCTCTCAAGTAAAACAACAATGAAGTGAAAAATTCAAAAATAAATACAAATCACAACCAGTAAGTGAAAGCACCATAACAAAGAGAGTAAGAAATTTG
>Ga0099826_10003409_pt1 | contig 10770 bp, 5 predicted proteins | sample Mtrugardesep15_FD_76830 | JGI IMG/M metagenome (GOLD analysis project Ga0099826, IMG submission 76830) | Root nodule microbial communities of legume samples collected from California, USA - M. trunc garden sep15 | ecosystem: Host-associated > Plants > Roots > Nodule | place: USA: California...
AGCGCTACTTAAGTGGCGCAGCAAACAATACTTGCGCTAGTTAAGGTGCGCGGCGCTACTTAACTAGCGCAGGGGTATTTTGGGAATGGCTGCAGGGCGCGAGCGAAAAGTGCAGGGCGGAGAGCAAAATTCTTTTCATTCTGGTGTGCTCAATGGGCCACGCTCGCAGTCCAATGCCCATTAACAAGGCCCTATTACCTTAGTACCAATAACGTTGTCTACACCCATACCATGAAGATGTATGCTCATGGAAATATGGAGTGACAATCCAAACCAACAGATTGTTTAAGCTTCCTCTATAAACACTTTCTTTGTAACTCTCTGACTATGGATCCCACTATCTGTAACCGTCGAACAGTGACACTCTACCATTAACAACTAGCAACAATATCACGATTCAAACCTTCATTTAGATTTTGACAACAATATCACGATTCATCATGAAATCCACCCAACAAGTTCTTTCTTTAAACTCATCAGAAAAAAGAAGAAAGAAAAAAAAAGCAACCTTCAAATGGACAGACAATACGAATTTGTTTTCACACATCTCAAACAAGATTTGCCAAAACAACCAGTGCTCACCTGTCGGGAACATGGTGAGACCCTTTATTTGTATCTTTCTATTTCTGTTGAAGTCGTTAATGCAACACTAATCAGGCAAACTAAAGAGGGTCAAAAGCCTATTTTAGGAGAAGAGCTCTCCGAGGGCCGTAAACAAGATACCAGAAGATCGAAAAGATCACATTTGCACTCATAATGGCTCCTTGAAGACTTTGACAGTATTTCATGGCTCATACGATGATAGTTCAAACCAACTAGTCTATAAGGAAAATATTTTTCTGGCTATACATGGAGGTATGTGTGATGAGATAGTCATTAGAATTGTCCAAATCCGAGATCAAATTTGAATTAAGGAAGGCACTAAAAACTCAGGTGCTCACACACTTTATAGCAGAAATGACCTTACCCTTCGAGGATGAAAAAACCACTTTGAGGACCATCTTCATCAATGTATCCTCAAATTCAAAGGGAAGCGATGCATGGTTCATTATCAAAAATAAAAATGACCTCATCATTGAATTATCCATAGGGTTATATCATTTATGATGACCAAGAACATAACATAATAGAGAGCTTTCTTAGAAGGCATAAGATTAGCCAAATATATGGTAGCCAAACTCATCAAAATATGTTATAACTCCCAACTGGTAGCATCACATGTCCAAGGTAATAACAAATAAGAGATGAGCTTTTACGAGAAAGCATCAAATTGGTTTAAGCAAAAATGAAATAATTCAACTTAGGTTATATACAACATATTCCTCGCGAACATATTGCTAGTGTTATTGTACCGAAGATGAGAAGATGAAGAGTTGGCCCATTGTGCTTATATATTATGTTACATTTGTTCATAGGACAATGCAAAAACACACATTGATTGTGAAGATTAAGAATTTCTTCATATAGCCTCATAAGACGGATTTGATATTCGTTTGGTGCGTCAACCACCAAACTCTCTTGATTTAAATGTTTTAGATCTTGGTTTTTTTAGGTCAATCCAAAGCCTTAGAAAATAAGAAGTCTCCTACCTCTATTGATGATCTTGTGGATACTGTTGGGAAGTCATTTGAAGAGTATGACACTATCTTGTCAAATCGTATATTTTTATCACTTCAAACATGTATGATTGAAATCATGAAAGCATGAGGCACCCCCAACTATAAGACTCCACATATGAAAAAAAAAACTATTAGAAATCATGCAAGTGTGATATTCAATTCGTGCAAGAGGTTCTTAATTATTTAGATTAATCGGTAGAAAAGAATAGCGTGATGTTGAAGTCACTTTCACTTTTGTGTTTTGGGTATTGCTTTGATTTATTCACTAATAGAATATGATGTTAAATGGTTTTGAATTATTATCTTGAATTACCTTTGCTTGGAGTAAAAGACATATAGTTTGATCAATACCATATTCTCCTATTTCACAATTATAGGTTTTACTTCAAGCAAAGGTAATTCAAGATAATTCTTCATAACCATTTAGCAGCATATTCTAATAGTGAATAAATCCACGCAATACTCACAACACAAAAATGAAAGTGACTTCAACATCACATTATTCTTTTCCACCGGTTAATCTAAATAACTAAAAACCTCTTACATTAATTGAATATCACATTTCCTTTGTGTTGGCAATTCGTTTCTACTTTCTAATTGTTATTTTTTCATATGTAAAGTATTAAAGTTGTGTGTACTTCCTACTTTTTTATGATTTCAATCATACATGTTTGAAGTGATAAAAATATGCAATTTGACATGATAGTGTCATACTCTTCAAATGACTTCTCAACCGCAGCCACAAGATCATCAATAAAGGTAGGAGACTTCTTATTTTGTAAGACTTGAATTGACCTAAAAAAGCTGAGATCTAAAACATTTAAATCAGGAGAGTTTGGTGGTTGACTCACCAAACGAATATCAAATCCATCTTGTGAGGTTACGCGACGAAATTCTTGTTCTTCACAATCAATGTGTGTTTTTGCATTGTCTTGTTATATAGATATTGGTTGCCCCCTTTCTTCAATTGGCCCTTTTTCCATGATTGAAGGTAGGATTTTCTCAAGCACACACTTCTTTTATTACATTTTTAGTAATGGATCGTATTGATTTGGTCTTGAGTGTACCCGCAGATCTATTTACACTAGACCTCTAGCTGGCTCTTTAGTTGCTAAAGGAAATGCATCAATTTTTCCAGAGAATATTTCTTTTCCTTATGAATCAAATCTTGTTCTAGCAATGGCTACTAAAAACATGATTTTTGGTATGTAATTTTTACTTTTACAAGTGAAAATTGGATCTTCTTCATCATACACCAAGTAAAACTATTTAGACTTTTCTTTCAAATAATACCACTTCTCGTCAATGCGAACGGTGTTATACATTCCATTGGAAATTGGATCATCATCTATGCTAGCACTATCAAGCATTGATATGCAAAATTGCAATCGAGCGTTCTTATTTTCTTCCGTTAAAGCAAGGTTTATAGCATTTGAGTGCCTTCATATTTCTTGTGACTGAATACATCTTGACAAGGTGCCCTTACTCACGTCCAATGCTTCATAAAGATCTTTAATAGTTGTTCTTTTTTTTTCAAAGTCTGATAAAACCGGTTGTCTTCTTTTGAACACGTGTATAAACAAACAAAGAAATTCAACAACAAAGAGAATGAACAAATAATTCCTGTTTCTGCAAAGAAAATTCAAATGTCTAGTCAACGAAACTATCCATATCAGGAAAAGGTCAACGTTCTTGATTTGAAGCTTCTCAACGACTCTTAATGTGCTGGCATATTTCACCAACACCTCTCTAATCCTTGCGTATATAATGAGCTGAAGACTTGAAGAGAAAAAACAAGACTCTGCTATTTTTACTCTGTCAAAATCAAATAGCAAAAAAACACTTAAGAATATCTTATCAAAGTTTGTATCTTAGAAATTTTAAAGTCTTAAGAGTTTGTTCTGAATTGTTCAGCTTACACCTCTGATTGTATATCAATTGTAAGAATACATCTTGTTTATTTATAAACATTTAGAAGTCTCTTGCATGTGTGCTTGAGCAATGGAAGTCTCTTGCATGCATGCTTGAGCATGAACTAAAGTTTCAAAGACGAGGCTTCATGACGCAGGGTAAGCAGTGGAATAGGTTGAGTGCTGATCCTCACCGTAGGGATTTAAACCATTGTGTTAGATGCTATTCGACAATCGCAGTTGTCCACAGGATGAATATCACTCCTTATTTGATTGATTGCACATTAACCCATTGTAATAAATTGTAATTTTAGTTTTTTCAGTAGATTTAATCTTTTGTTAAGAAACTATGGGGAGAACTTAGATCCCACATACAACGCCATTGAATTGTCGCTCCCATATTTCCATTAGCACACATCTTCACGGTAGGGGCACAGGGAGTGTTGTTGGTACAAAGGTAATAGGGACTTGTTGATGGGCGTTGGACTGCAAGCGTGGGTCATTGAGCACTCCAGAATGAATGACTTCTTAATCACGAGTTTGACATTTGTAATTGTAGTTATATTGCATTGCACCGTTTTTTTTTATTTATCATGGTTTTATCTCTTTGACTTTTTACGGTAAGGTTTTTAATAAGACGATTGTTATATTACTTTTTTTGAGAGAGAGACGATTGTTATATATGTTTGTTATGATTGTACTCTTGATTTTTGGCCTAGTCCTCTCAAGTTCTCTTAATTTTATTTTATTTTAAACAATTTTATTGGGGTTCTGTAAATGACAAGCAGGGGTCTTGGAATACCGACACAATTGAAATGTCATGTTTTTCCCTGGATACATTTGCACTTTAAACGTAAGGAATTATTAAAAAATTATTGCATTTATTTTGATTTTTTTGTGATATCTTCTTGAGAAAATGAATGTGAGAATACTTGCATATCACAATAATACACCTTAAGGTTGTAATAAAATTGAAAGGCTTGAGAAATATTAATTATAATAGTGCAAACATTATGGAGTACATATAATTCCTTATGTTTAGAGGTAGCATAAATAAATTCTAGAGGTAGCATAATTATTCTCAGGACATCTCTGGATAATCATCGTCAAACATTTCCCTTAAATCATACTCACACATTTCATTATTATTACACTTAAATGAGTAATGTGACATCTCTGGACAATCATCGTCGGACAAGCAAGGAATACCATCTGCATTGTCAATTTTTTTTTTTACTAAATGTTGTTAAAATATTGTGTATAAGATAAATTAGAAGATTCAAAAATGGTTTGAAAAAATTACATACCTCTAACAAATAGAGAACTAAAGATGATCAAAGCATAAATAAAGATGATCAAAGAATAAACAAACATGAGAATATGAGTCATATTTTTCCTCCTTTATATGTATTAAACAAAATTTTTTGATTGCTTTATAAGTAAATATTTTATGCTTTGGTAACTTCAATTTAACAATTTTTAACACTTAGGAGTTGTAAAAAGCAATTTATTAAATTAAAATAAATATTAAATGTCTCCAATTAATATATTGTGTGCATCCCTTTATCTCACCCAATAGATCATTTAACCCTAGTAACATCTTGCTTAAAAATATTGATGGTCATCAATGTTTATTTTATTTTATTAAAGTTCATGATATATTTATATTTTAGACTTTGATAAAACATAGGGGAAATCTCAAAAGATAAACAATGGTAATGAATGACAAAAAAAGAAAAAACAAAACAAAAAAACTAGTTGTTTAAATAACATATCAAATATTTTTTTTAAATAAATTAATAGTATATTGAAGCAATAATTAACTGGAATGATATCAACTACGTTGGGATTTCATATCTCTAACAATCTTAATACCAGTCTGTATATACCAAATAACAATAAAACGTCTTGTTCCAGACTAGATTAAAGTCCAATCCAGCTTCGCTCGGGTCCAGCCCAAGTTCGCTAAGGAGATGACATCATACGATGGACATGCCCTAAAATCCACCAGATTATGGCATGGGCCGAGGGTTTCATACGAGGCCTGATAGTTGGCCACGCCTACACAGGCCGAGGGTAGATTACAAGGGCCGAGGGTTACCCGCATTCGCACTAACACGTACGATTGTCAGGATAAGGTTTTCCAGCCAAGACCTACCTAACCCGTATATATTCCCATGATTTAGTCTTGGGACAAGTATGTCACTTCTTACCCTAAACTTGTGATCTCTCTTATTGAACCCCTTACTTACTTGGGCGTCAGAGAAAATGAAGGTATACAACCCCCCCTCCGTCTCACTGGGGGTTGACGATCAATCAACCTCACCAAAATCACCCTCACCACAGTTCAGCAAAACCAGACATAAGGTAGACAAATTGACGGATCAACCTCTGTAGGAGGAAAATCCAAGCAGCTTAACTATCTTCTTAGGCCTAACCGGAACGACTTCACAGGGGAAGACATTATTCCTCGTCCAACTCTTCAACTCAAGATGGTGAACACCTGATCTGTCCATCGCAACACTAGTGGAGTCGACGAAGCCGTCTATTCCTTTTCTTCTGTTCCAGAGCCATCAAGACAAACTCTTGGACTTGTTCTATTTTCGGTTTCCTTTGAGCAAACCCTAGATATAGGGTTCCTGTAGCAGACGCCACCAACCGCGCTACCATGAGAAGCCAAGGGAGGACAACTCAGGTTTTTTTGAACATACATCAAGTGTACAACGAAGTACACACATAAGTTGTTTATAACCCCGCATCAGTTAATATTCATAAACAAACATGTACAACCACAAACTCAAAATTAAAGCTCTACATGATGAGGTTAGAAAGTGACATTACGTAACAAGCTTTTCGATAAATACTTGAAACCAATGTTTTTAAAACCGGACCAGAGATCAAACCGGTAAGACGTTCGGTTCATGGTTCAAATGGTTGAACCGGTTAAGCCGGATAATTAATTATTAAACAAATAATAATAAATATATATAGTGTTAAAGAAAAATGAATAAATTTAGGCTAAATATGACTAATGTTTTTTTTTTTTTGACGTTAAATATGACTAATCTTGATAAAAAGGATTTAGCTATTTTTATAGTAACTTGGCCCAACTTTATATTACAAACTCAAGCCCACCATTAAGATGTTATAACCCTAAAATTTGTCATAAATTGCTTACTGCTCATCTGCCTCTTCTCTCCCTCTTCTATGCTATTTTTTTTTTCCTTTCTTCCTTTTGACTGATTTTTTCGGCAACAGATTTTGAATGAAACATGAAGTATTAGAAAAGACTATATTTTCAGTCATTCTTTTTATCAAAAGTTTACCTTCCTCATGTGATTGGATACGAACTTTATGCTCAATAGCAAGAGAGGACAAGAATCGCTGGTAAAAAACAAAGGAAGAAAGCAAAAAATATCTCAATCTGAATATAATCTATGAACCGAGCGGTTTTCTAAAACTGGATCCGGTTCAGCGGTTTTTCCGGTTCAGAACGGTTCCTACCGGTTTTTTCGGTTATTTATCCGGTTCTTTAGGCTGTCGGTTTTTAGGCCTATCCGGACCGGCATGAGCTTCGGTTCACGAATGAACTAGTTGAACCGGCCGGTCCGGTTTTAATAACATTGCTTGAAACCAACAATTGACAATATACGTACTCTATTATCACAATAATAAAACAATTAACCCTTACCAGCTATAAACTATACGTTTTACAACAATTCAACCAAAATAGTTGACCCTATAAGGTATTATTCAACCATTTTTTTATATATCTCATTGATTTTTCCATATCATCCTTTTCCTGTTGGAGTTCATGTTTAAGGATATTCATGAAGGTATTGCAAAATACCAGAAATGGGTTATTTTAATTGTATTGATAGGTTAAAAAAAAATTGTTTCCTTATCAACGAGTTTTTCTTCATTATTAAGTTAGATATGTACATTGAAGAGAAGAAATAAAGAACATTCAAAGTAAAGACAGAAGATATGGGATGGACATAATTACAAAAGGATTTATATACTAGTTCACAATAAATTGTTGGAACAAAAGTAGTTTATACAATTTCTAAGGTTTTGATGATAACATAGTATTGAAGAACAATTGGATATACTAATATTTGTTCAAATGTGCATGATTATAAAATATATCCATCAAAGTATTGAACATGTATTAAATTATCAGAAGCACGAGAGAAGCTTAAGAAGACTATGGTAGAAGATCTGAAAAAAGGTCAACCATAAGTCAACATCTTTGATCAGAAGAAAAGAACGCCTCTCATAAGCTGAGAATTAACCTCGTCAGACTCTATGGAGATCATCAGACTCATAATACCTCACTAGACTTCAGAAGATCCACTACTAGAAAACGTAAAATTAGATAGAAAAATTAGTGACCGAAAAAATGAAATTCTTCACAAATTATTTGGTGACAAAATTTAGTGACGGAATTAGAGAGGGATTTCATGTTTTCCCTCACTAATTTTTGCTTTTTCAGTAGTGATCTTGAGGGATCCAAACTCCACGTCAAATTTGTCGTCTTCTATAAATATCTCCATCAAGGATCTTAATACAATTTTATCCTCTTCTGACCACATGTAGAAACAGACAAAGAACTTCAAGGACAATAAGAATGAACGGATACTTCCAGTTTCAGCAAAGGATTTTCGAATGATTATCCAACGAAATTATCCATATTAGGCAGATTTCCAACATCCTTGATTTGAAGCTTCTTAACGACACTTAATGCGGTGGCACTCTTCTCCAACGTCTCTCAAATCCCTTCTTATAAAAGGAGCTAAAGACTCGAAGAAGATTAACAAGAATCTGGTATTTTACTATGTCATTGTTCTACCAAAATCGAATATCGCAGAAAACTTAGGATTTTCATTTCAACTTTGTATCTTAAAAATCCTAAAGTCATAAGAGTTTGTTTAAACATTACTCAGTTTACACTACCATTGTTATATCAAGTGTAAGAACAAATTTGTTTATATTTGTAAACATATATAAGTGTCTAGCTTGCAAAGCTTGAGCGCAAGAAGTCTCTTTCGTTTGTGATTGAGCAATAGAAGTCTCTTGGAGTTGTCCTCTGCGTGCTTGAGCATTAGAAGTATATTGGAGTTTTCCTTGAGGAGTGGAAGTCTCTTGGTAGTGAACTTGAGTATTAGAAGTCTCTTGCAAGTGTGCTTGAGCAATTGGAAGTCTCTTGGAAGACTCTTTGAGCAATTGTAATCAGTAGTTATTATAGTGAAATCCCTATGAAGTGCAAGGGGACTGAACTACTCATGTGTTTTAAGAGGTACCAGTATAAATTGCTTGTATCTTCTCCTTTTCTCTCTGTCTCTTTTACCTATGTGTCTGTTATATTCCCCTGTACTCAGATTTTGTGTCAGATTCTGAACTCATCACATTCTAACCAGTTAAAAACACTCAAAAAAGCCAACACAATCTAACACTCCCCTGTGTTTTTCTCACCTTGACAAATTATCCGACATATAATCCTCCCTTTTGGGGAAGTATAGTCTCATAACAGTCAAGGACTTAATCCAATATCCTCACCAAGCTAGAAGTTATTAAACTCTAACTTCTAGCATTTCATATTGTTTCCTAAGCCTCATCATGATCCTTATATTATAGAAAATTGCTTTTCTGAGATCAAAAAGTTCCTAAAAACATATGAAAGTTACAAAATTGCCCCCGGCTTCCGTTAACTACAGCTGGCTTTCCTGCTGCACTTAAGTGCAATTCCTAGAAGAGAATCAATTGTGATTTTACGCGTTTCGGTCCAAAAATCAAAATAAATTGAAACTTATTCGGAATTCTACGAAAATTTACGGACCCTCTATATGTATTATTATAGAGCTGTCTGCAAAAAAAAATCATCTCAAAATTCAATTTCAAAGTCGACGTTTTTATATTTTGGTTTCTTGAGTTATTGGCGCATTAAAAATTCATATTTAATCCATCCGTTGTCAGAAAATTCTAATTTTTTGTGGAAAATGTTTTTTTTATGTCCTTAACATGTGTGCAAAAAATAATGAAAAAATTCAACCTCTATATAACTTTTCCGGACCCGCAGTTGAAAAAATATTGCGATTTTACGCGTTTCGGTAAAAAAATTCAAAATAAATTGAGGATTGGTCAAAATACCAAGTAAATTTGCAGATCCTCTATATGTACTTTTATAGAGGTGTCTGCAAAAAAAACAGCTCAAAATTCAATTTCTAGGTTGATGTTTTGGTGTCTTGAGTTTTAGGCGCGTTAAAGATTCATATTTAATTCTCCCCTTGTCGAAAAATTCAAATTTTTTGTGGGAGAAGTTATTTTTTTTTCCTAAACATGAATGCAAAAATTCGTGAAAATTTTTTTTGTACTGTTCCTTAGCATTCCAAATAAGTCTCGGTTTTTTTAATTTTTTCGACCGAAACGTGCAAAATCACAATTGATGAACCGACCTTAAGTGCAGATGAGTCAGCGGTAGTTAACTGCAACTGAGAGCTAGCCAGATGTAGTTAACTGCAGTTGGAAGCCAGCGGTAGTTAACTGCTGCCAGATTCACCAACGGTAGTTAACTAACGCGCTAGAAGTAAATTCGTAACTTTCATGTGTTATTAGGAAGTTATTGGAAGTCAAAAAAGCAATTTTCTATATTATAATGCATTTGCATACAACTATAAGGAACACTTCTAGGTTCGCCAGACTATGACATCAAGCCTATTAAGTTGAGTATTACTATAACCAGCTCTCCATGGATGTGTGATTTTTATCAAGTCTTAACAACAAACTATCGTAAATATAATTTTTGATATTCTCATAAATCTGTTGAGGTAAAATTAGGTTTGCTTCTTTTTACTCTCAAAATCTTTTTATCGTGGATAAAAAGACTCATCATGGGGGTATAAAAGGAACCAAATTTAAATTTACCTCAATCCATCTTGATGTCATTTTCCCCAACGGGACTGATCACTATTTTTCTCAAGAGCTATTGATATATACCGAAGAGGGAAAAAATAACTTTTTACCTCAAGCGGGTAAAAAGATAATAAGTAGATTAGTGAATTTAAATAAAATATATGTATTCATTATTGTAATGTTTGAATGATATTAATAAAAGGAGAGTTATATTTATTAATTTTGTTTTTTTATTTGTATTTATATTTGCATTTATTTTATGTTTATGATTATGTATTGAATAAATAAATATTGAATAAATAAATTCGAATTCCTTTCTTTTTATTTGC
>Ga0099826_10003411_pt1 | contig 10769 bp, 5 predicted proteins | sample Mtrugardesep15_FD_76830 | JGI IMG/M metagenome (GOLD analysis project Ga0099826, IMG submission 76830) | Root nodule microbial communities of legume samples collected from California, USA - M. trunc garden sep15 | ecosystem: Host-associated > Plants > Roots > Nodule | place: USA: California...
ACCTATCTGAAACCTTAGAAACTTAAAGGACCTTTCTGAAACAAACTCGAAACTTAAAGGACTTATCTGAAACATTAGAAACTTAAATGATCTATTTGAAACAAACATGAAATTTAAAAGACTCGGAGAGGTATTTGGCCTAAATTCTAACTATGTTAACACAAAACTTACAATCAGTTTTGTTGATGCTATTTGAATAAAGAAAAGTGCTTTAAATTTACAAATTAAAAGACAACAAAGTAAACACAATATATTCACTTGATGGATCTTAGCGATTAAAATTTTGAAAGCCAAAAACTTTTTTTTTTTTTAATATTTAGATTGATAGTTTTCTTTCTTTAAGTTGAGATAATAAATATACAGATAAATGTGATGTTCAAAATTTATCTTCTCATAAATAAGAAAAACAATAATAAAAAAAAAAAGGTTTAAGTCTAGTTTTGAGTTAACTCCACTACGTGCAAACCTTAAAGTCAAAAGAATGTGTTTTTTTGGTTTATAAAGTTAAAAGAATATGAATGCCCAAGAACATTTGATAATAAGGTTAAAACAATGTTCTTATTGCCCGATCATTGCAACTATTTTTTTAATTTGTAAAAAAAAAATTGATTTTTTAAAAAATTTCTAGTATTCTTTTTTTTTTAGGGAAAATTTCTAGTATTCTTTTTTTTTTATTAGGGAAAATTTCTAGTATTATATTTTTGAAATTTAAATTTTATCAAAAATTTGAACATCAAACACAATTTTATCAAATTTTATCACAATACATGCATATGGATAACTAATAATTTTTATGCATGCAATGTATTCTTAAACTCTAGGCTTAAACCAATAAAGTATTTGAGGTCATGACCATTAGATTAATCTCGGTGATATTATATATAAGTTTCATAAACAGACTGGTAATAAATAATTAAATACTATTTGTTTATTTTTAATAGAATATACCGTAAAAAAGATAGTTACCGTATATCGATGGTGTTGAGTCTAACAAAGGAGTTTAGACTCACATAACATCGCAAACAAAGTTTCAAATCTAAATTAAAAATGATATTTACATCTCACCAAAATTATCTTTGGTGTAAGGAATCTATGGAAAAAAAATTAATACTCATACTTACGTAAAATTTCACACACATTGCATGTCTCCATTAAACATTCAACGATCACTAGAAGCTCATGATACTAAATGTAACTTTAATCAGGATTTTGTAAAGGTCACGATATATTTATAAAATAGTAGTACTATTGATGACTACAATAGTCATTGTCCAAAATGCAACTGAGCATAGTGAGCTTGGATGCTGATCTGGTACACTAAAAATTTCATATCATTTTCTTCTACGGCGAGTTTCATATTGTTTAAAATTTGAGATTAAGAGCAGTTTATAAATGTCAAAATCACGAGGGTTTTTTACAAGACACCAAAGTGAACAATATCTCATAAATGCCGCTTGAGGTTGAAACACAAGACTCTAAAGAGGAACATGATACCTTTAAAATGTGACTCTAAAGAGGAACACAATACATTTAAAATGTGACTTGAAGTCGGAACATACATATATGAATTTACGGAGAGTTTTGAAAAATCACGTTGAGTCAACGGTGTTGTTAAAGTTCATTGTTATTTTCAACATCTCTCACCTCCACGGGAATGTAGTTATGGTGCATGGCTCATGTTTCCAAAGTCTGAACGCCATATCCAATCTCATTTCTGTATAGCTTGACAATCTTTTTCTATATCTTCCGTGGTTGCCAATTATCCCTATTTTTTTTAGAGGAAATTAATCCATATTATACCATAAAGTCAAAAATGGTATATAAATACTTCAAATAAAAAAACAGCTTCACGGCATGTGCATCATTTTATCATGAGTGATTTGTACACAACCGACAATATTACGTAAACAAAATTTTCATGTACAATTATAAAGATCGTAGTAATTATTTTATATGAAGTCAATGAGTGGCTTCTCGATCGTCAAATATAACGTCCTTTAATTCTACATTATGCATCTACAGTTGTTGTACAATCCGTTAGTAAAATCGTGGGCTGCTTCTCAAGGTTTTCATTAATTGACTTCAATTTCAATATGGCACATTTTTTTAGACAAATGATAAACATTAACTCAAAATTAACAGATACAAGTTACAACAATATTGAAGCAAGAACAAAGTTTTGTATGAATAGATCCAACATATTAATTAAGGTTTTTTCTGTGTGGGTAGTTTACCTACCAACCAATGAAAATTATCAATTTATTGGTGAAGTCAAGATAGTTCATGGATACCATCTAAAAAGATGAATGTCCATTGATTGAAGTAAATTATTCATTACTCTTCCATAAGTACTCTAGTTGTCACTATTAATTAATCGTTGATACAAAACGACGTGTAATTGATATCTTTCGAGATATGTAATTAATTATAAATAAAAAAAATTCATGTTAGCGCTAACCGATTTTTATTTTCTCTTCTTCATGAAAACGTGTTAGTGGATATCTATTGCGAGCTCAAGCATTTCGCAACACCTATCTATTTATTTATTCAATTGTTTACAAGTCATTGTTTATCAATTTTCAATTCACTAATTAACCATATTGTAATTAGTCTTATTTTAATTTATCATAGTGCCTCGATGTCATTGTCAGGCTAGGTCAAAATGTTGGGAAGAAATTCACAAATGATAAAATATCTTGATATTAACACATGTATTTGAATATTTTGGCTTATATGATTTTTTTTTTTTTAAGGAAGCTTATATGATGTTAAACCTTATTTATTTTTAGTGCATTTTTTTACTCATTGTTCGTATTTCCTTTCACTCTTGAAACTCTGTTTTAAAAGAACTACTTGGGTTTTTCTCGATGCCTCAAAGGCTCAAACAATATATAAGCACCAGCTATATCATCATTTGATTCATGTCTCATTATTATGTGGAAGTCAACCTCTGGCAGGTGAATTCTGATGCCAACTAATCGGAAGAAGATACCATACTAGCATAAAGGAATTAGAATATTTCGTCGTATATAATGTAATATTATGATGACTTGTCTTATTCAACATAGTCAACAGGATGGAGATAGAAGTAAAAACAAATAGCAGTAATTTTTTGTGTAAAGAAATAAGAATGGTGAAATTTCCCACAACATTGCCGGTAAAAACCACTAGTAGTACGGATGTCTATTATTGTGGTTTTTGTATGTTTACTAGGATACAGCTCACTATGCATGGCCCTTTTTTAAGTCTCATTTTAGTAATTTAATTATATATATATATATATATATATTTCTTTTATTAGGATTTTATGAGATTATGCAATTTTTAAACATTTCAATATCTATATACCTAATTTTATTAGCAACCAGACTAGAGTACTAGAGTCACACTGTTGTTTGAATCATAAAACATGATAACATTGCAACAAACGTAAGATAACTTACAAATAAATCAAGTTTTTTCCTTCATATATTACCCAGGAAGGTATTTGACTTTTAAAAAATAACTTTTTCTACATCAAATTTATAAATTATTTTTATTTTTGAATCCTTCATAAATGCCCTAAATCATTCCTAACCCTATATACAAATCATATCATGAGAGGTCAGCTTCGCAAATAGAGTCCCATAATTAAGGAATACTCCCTTTGTCCTATAATAACTAAGTCTTTTGTAAAAAAATATTGTCCTAAAACAATTGATCCATTTCACTTTTCAATGCAATATTAATTTTTTTTTTCAATTATAACTCTAATTAATATTACTTTCATCATTCTCAATTCAATATATTATTCTTTGCATTTATGATAATGGTAAATGCACCAATACTTAACAAGAGCACTTAAAACCATTTTTCTCTCTCCTTCACTAATACGTTTTTCTTAATAAGTGTAAAATGAGTAAAAGGCTCAGTAAAATTGGGACGGAGGGAGTAATACTATATAAAAAGCATGTACTCAAAAAAATGAAGATAGAAAACTGCAGTGTATAATATGATAATTACATTAAGTGTCTTTCTTTTACTGCAAAACCGGGTCAGAGACCCAAAAAAACACCAAGGACTTTTCTCTTGAAAACTCAGTTCCAGCACATTGTCATTGATATTGATAATATGAGTTTGATAATAACAGTTAATACGTCCGGAAACACATGCGGACCCAGCATGAGCTTATGTCCTTTAACCAGCAAATGAAGAGGCTCGTATAAGTTTTGTTGAGAGGAAATTGCAAAAATTTGATAACCACTTAGAACCAGCTTCTGTTGAATGCTAGGCAAGGTTAACCACACGGGCGAGGCTCCATAGATCAGCAGGGAGTCACAGAGCAAAGCACCCAAGTAGGGGAAACACAAAAACGACCAATGCCATTCTTATGACACTTCTTTTCACAATTACATCACTTGCTAAAGAAAACTAAAATCAATCATGTGGGTGGGGAACATTAAGCAACAAGAACCCTGAAGCATTGGTCAAATTTGTCACAGTCCGTAACCTTACAAATGTTCCCCCCGCTTTTTGTTTTTGGAACCAAGAACAATGTATGCATTCTAATCTGAATCAGATGACAACTCAGGAGGACACAATGTGGCAACCATTTTAGACAACATCTCCTGCATTTCCACCAATTCTTCTTTTCCGAAGCCCCAACCCCTAAGTAACTCAGCCCCAGCGGCTCCTCGTATAATTCCATACTGGTGAAGATTTTGCAGGTTATGCTCCAAAAGTGGCAAGATAGCACTGCTGGAACGTAATCTGGCGGCCATGGGAATGGAATGCACGTCAAGGGATCCTTTTGATGAAGAATTAGTCAGTTGGTTGCTCATTAATTCACCATACTTGCCAACCTGGTTTCCAAAAATTGATGGAAAAGGCAAGGGAATAGGCAGGGGACAACGAGCAACAGATAGATGGCTGAACAACGGCCTTGTATTGGCACGTTGATAAGCAGCATCGACTGCATCTTTTACTTCAGAAACAGAAGCACGACGACCTTCTACCGAACAAAAATAGCAAAGGGGTTGAGAAGAAAATATCATGCAGAAAACAAAACTTAGAAACAAACGGAAGAAAGAAAAAAAAACCAAATAATGAAGGCAAATCAATTTGATAGTTCCAACAGACCACTTCACACATTTAAGCTTAGGAAGAATATACTATTCATAAAATTTGCACAAGTTTAGCATCTTCTTCAGGCAAATTAAAATTGTAATCATTCCGTTGGTTATAAACATTTTGTGAGAGTGGGGGATTATGGAGGGTAGGTTGGAGTTAATTTGGACTTCAAGGGAGTAGGGAGATACTAGGAACTCTCACAATGCCTAGACTATTTTCTTTTATTGCTTTTGCATTTCCTGTTGTGTATTTCAGAAACAAGATCCTGCCATTCCTGTCATACAGGACTGAGTATTTCATCTAATACACTAAATTACATTATTCTGGTTTACCTCACTGTCTGGTACCCATCATATTAATAAGCATTTTATGATAGACTAGAATTTGGGAGTTGCCTTTCTTTTCTTTTTTAATGACACAAGGGAGTTGCCTTTCATTAAACATATATTAACATAATTGTAATCTGGGAGTTGCCTTTCATTAAACATATATTAACATAATCGTAATCTTTTCAGATGTATAAAACATGTAGTGTATATCTTTTTCATTCCTATTTCTTCTTTTGGATGTATGAAGATCCATAAATGTACCGGTTAGTGTGGTTGATAAGATGAAGGATAATCTAATAGTTTGAGATAGAGAAAGACCAAGAAAAGTTTAGGTCAAACGTCAAGAGAGATTTAGAATTAGATTTTAGAGGTAAGTGGTCTATTTTTTATTTAATTCAGGATGGGGAATTAGTGTCTTCTGATCCATGTAGCTGAACTCACCTAGTGAAATAAGACATGAGTGTTATAGTTGTTGCTTAATACAGAGACATTTTACTTTGCAACCTCCAGTGATTCACAGATGGCCAAATACAGAATTACAGATATCCTAAATATATCGTTTTCACCATGCTCCTACTCGGAACAGTAAAAATCCAAAGAATCTACTATTTACTTTAAAGTTTAAACCATTATGCATATTGGATACAGGCTATCACTAAACATGATCAATGATAAGATATTATGGTGTCGTTTGATATATGTAACAGATATCATTTAGTGGGAAAATGCTTTGATTGGTTGGTTGGTGTGCTTATTAGATACAGGGTAAGATCATTGAAGTGAAGAATAATGTTTAGGTTTAGAAAGCCAAGACAAGAGGATACAAGGGAAGAAAAAAAAACATTAATAAATCTCAATGCAAAATACCTGATGCAAGAGCTCCATGGACTGTCAAGTGTTCAATTGCCTGTAAGTCTTCACCATCCTCAGAAATCATTGGGGTCAACGGCTGAAAGTTTTCTAACAAACACAGTTCATTTTGTCCTCCTAAATTTCAACAAAAAGACCAATCAAATACATATCTTATCAAGATTAACTCAAATTATTCAAATGTACCTGTTAAAGCAGGTGTTGGCATGGCAACATCCAGAATTGACACCATATTCTGCCGTCCTTGCCCTGATAACATTTGTACAAGTCCATGAAAATCCACAGCCCCAGAAACAGAACATGCATCTGCAGTAGGCCCAACTGGTACCATTCGGAAAGGAAGACTAATGGAATGTAGTGCAGCAGCATAAACTGCACTTGAGTGGTAATGTTTCTCATCTTCAATATGGAGGAATGTGGAAGCTTTACCTATGAAATTCAATGACAAAGGAAACTTAAGACCAGAATAAAAACATCAAAAGAAGGTTCAGTATAACTGAATAAGAGATTTGGAATCTAGAATATATGTATCAATGAGCCAACAACAATACATTTGACATCTGTGAGAAAACCACATTAATATTAGAATAGATTACAACAAAGGAATTTAAGGCCATCAATCCCACGTAACCATTTAAGTGTCAGCATCTTAAACATCATTAATTGCAGACTATTATCAAAGATGGATATTGACTATTGAAACTGATAGTCTGATTATAAACTCTACATGACAAAAATCATTACACTTACTTAAGGAGGGCAGGCCAACAGGTACAATAAGTTTACAATAGGATGATAGTCTTGAAAATGATATAGCATCATGAAGGTCCTCTAAAACTTTACGGTTCCGGCTCTGAAGACGTGTCCGTGAACCAGAACCACGAACAGTATACAGTATGACAGGAGTGTTTGTATATTCATCCGCAATGTTCTCTAAAAATTCAGAAGCCACGGAGGAGAAACCACCAGAGTCATCAACTACGAATTGAAATCCCTGTCAAATTTTAAAGAATGATTGTTCAAGGAACGTCATACCAAACTGAATTATTTTGAAAGCCTAACGGAAAAAGGCCATGGCTAAGATCAAAACAACATATATTTTGTTAGCATATCAATAGTACCATTAATATATAAATATCACACTGAAGTAGACAAAGATAAACAAACAAATAGGTTTGTGGAATGTGATATTGTAATGTTGCTATGTCCGTTTACAGTAGCTTTTACAGAAATATGAATACCGTACTTCAATTAACAGGTTCTAAACAAGTTTATGAAATACTTAGTTCGTCGTAAAAAAGAATGCATATAAATAATTAATTTGGTTCCTTCAAAAAAAAAAAAATTAATTTGGTACATCAAATAGAAGCATCATTACCTATATTCAAGGCATAAGCAAATTTTTAGGACCCTTGAGAAAATGAAAAAAAATAACAAAAAATTGACCTAAAAATGAAAAGTTACAGAAAAACCAGATGCTTTAAGATACTGCACAAATTCATTGTTTCATTACAAGAGTAACAGGTAAAAATACGTGAGAACTAATCTCCAAATCTACTACCATATTAAAAAAAAAATATAGTTACCTGTACATGGTCACATTCTTCAACAAAAAAACGAAGCTTATCACTAACTTCTTCCCCTTGTGAAGCCCATGCAAAAGAATCCTTTCCAATTCCATAATTGTCAAATTCCTTAACATCTGTCCAAACTCCATTTAATTCATATAGACTTTGGGGGTGGAAATGTACTTTTGAGTAATCTGTCCAAAACTGAACTCCATTTTCTAGACTCTCAGTTATATCCCTATCCTGGTACTCGCTTGGAGAACCACTTATCTCATTTACCATATTTTGGTTTTCTTCTTCATAAAGGCTTTCTAGGAACAAATTTTTTTTCTGAGGTTCAGAGGCTTGGGTGGAAACTCCACCAGTCCTGCACATAGGTCTATGGACATTAGACGCATTTGAACAGAATTTTAAACCAAGAGACTATGAAGATATAGCTGATGAAGTAGATTTGATGTCCAGCAGTAAAAAGATACGACTAAACGGATTCTGCAAGTGGCAAACATACCATTTTTAATTTTATGCATAGTCTTAAATCTCAGTTTTCTTGCATCTGTAGCAAAGATCTGACTTCACTATTGCAGTAATCAGGTATTGCATATATAAAACCTATTTACTAACCTTATACGATGTCTCAATATTGCTAATATTTACAAAAGAAATCGCCAATTTTCTTAAAGCTAATAATCTAGAGAGAATTGGTACAGCAAAAATCAATGTCCACAAGAATGTCAATGTTAGAGTTCCTTCTTCAATCCTCTACAGTTTTTCTACTCTATATCATTTATCATTGAACTTTCAATATATAAGCATAAGCTGAAAAAGCTCTCACCATGTGAAAACGTCTGATGTTGTGGGAGCAGCCTCCTTATACAGTGTACCGCGTGAGCTCATAGATCCAAGGGATCCTGAAAAGGTTAACAGATTTGGAAGAATAGATTACAATGAGGGAAGAAGGAATGATATTTGCACTTGAAAGGAAAACAGATAAGAGATTATACAATTAATCTCATACTAAAATATGTTTACAGTGATACATACTATCATCATGCGATCAGCAGAAGACAGAACAAATGGATATTGCAAGGATTTTAGTTGAGATAAAAACTGACATTCGAAAAGGAGATACCATATAGGCAAGATGTTGTATTTACTTCAACTCCATAAAGGTAGAAAAGGCAAAGTCTTAAATATGTGGGAATCATGTTAAAAGCAAATGTCTGGAATTGTCTTCAGTGAAAAGTCAACGATCTAAAAAATGTACTATTTACTACCAAGATATAGTAAATTATCTTTTGCAATTACAAAATTAGTTGTCTTCTGCTTTTGGCATTGTAAGTTATAAATTTAATAGTCAGTCCTCTTGTTTATATTGTTTACAATTTTCCCATCAACTTAACAAACTTATCTGATTTCTATCACCACACAAAAAAAAAAAAAGTTAATTGGTTTCACAACATCACTGAACCAACGAAATAGGTCCTACTACATATAAGTACAATGATTTTTTACCAATACTTCCGTTGATAGTTCAGGAGAATGTAATACTATCCCTCAGGGAAATAAAATTTGAGTAGGGGCCACCATATATAAAATTTTGTGGCATTAAATATATAAAACATTTTCATTTTGAAAGAATAAGTATGCATTATAATTGTTCTCTACAATTTTTCATATGAAAACATTGAACGGTTTTCTCATTTACAATGCCAACAAAAATGTATATCTCTATTTAAATAACTAAACAATCATTTAAGTATTTCATCTCCCATTCGATTTGTATGAATACCTGGTTCTTGATAGAATTCATAGCAGAGAAAACTCTTTCATATGTGATGTCACTATAGTCCCTTAATGTATAAAAATTACAAACACACCTCCAAGTGTTTTTTGTTATTAGTTTTATGGATTAAATTGACAAACGATAAACACATTTGAAGACTAAATTAAGTAATTAGACACATTTAAGAACCAAAATAACTAACAAAAGATGCATTTGAATACCTCTCATGTTTATCGAGAGTAGGCGAGGAGTGTATGTATCAATGCCCTGCACACATTTATGAAAGATGGTATAAGCATATATAGAACAGTTGATGCTTCTAATCAATAAATTCAGATCATCTGTCGCCATTTTCACTAGTCACTACTAATAAAAAAATTCATTTGACATTCAAGTATAATTAACACTTAACAGAACCTAAGTAACTGATACTTAAAGTTTGAATTGTTGAACATGGACATGACACATGAAAGAAATAGTTCTAAATAGCATTCTGCAGCCGCAATTTACATAAAACCACAAGCAGCAGATCAACTAGATAAGCCCAAATACAAGATCACATTCAATCTTGCACCAAAAGACTTCTTTCTTTTTTTTGCCTTAAACCTCCTGTTCTCATGGGAAAGGGGGCCTATGGAGTTCGTTCAAGAAATAAGTAAAGTCTGATCAATGATAGCCAATGATCAAACTCGGTTGCTCACGACCGTTCGACCTTAACTAAAGTTCATTAACCACTAGAGGCAAACCACAAGAGACTTCTAATAGCATACAAGATCATTTTTTTCCTCAAAATAATAGTACTTGAAATGAAATAGTTAAAGTAGAGAAAATTGCACCTGTAGTGTCTGACCGGTCCGATAAAGCACGTCCATGTGAAGATCATGATTCTTGAACACTGAATCAGCTTGAGGGTCCCCGGCCAACCCAATCAACTCATCCTAACAATTCAACACACATTAATAATCACATAGTCATCATAGTCATACAAAAAAAAACACTAAAAATGCTTACTAAAACTAAAAAAAAACACATTTTGAACAATTGGTTACAATTTGAAATAAATAAACAAAGCAAAGAGAATGTGAAGTGAATAAATTTGTGACATTGTAA
>Ga0099826_10003412_pt1 | contig 10768 bp, 3 predicted proteins | sample Mtrugardesep15_FD_76830 | JGI IMG/M metagenome (GOLD analysis project Ga0099826, IMG submission 76830) | Root nodule microbial communities of legume samples collected from California, USA - M. trunc garden sep15 | ecosystem: Host-associated > Plants > Roots > Nodule | place: USA: California...
GAACTTGATCAATTGTTAACACCAAACAATAAAATGCATGTCTTTCTTCCAGATGATGTTCTTGAAATGTGTTTGGTGAGGCTTCCGTTGACAAGTTTGATGAATGCCCGACTTGTTTGCAAAAAATGGAGGTCCTTGACCACCACACCTAGATTCCTCCAGCTGAGAAGGGAGGGTTTGTATCAAAATCCATGGTTATTTATGTTTGGTGCCGTTAAAGACGGCTTTTGCTCTGGTGAGATACATGCGTTGGATGTGTCTCAGAATCAATGGCATAGGATCGAAGCTGGTTTTCTCAGAGGAAGGTTCTTGTTCTCCGTTGCTAGTGTACAAGATGATATCTTCATTGTTGGAGGATGTTCTAGCTTGACTAACTTTGGGAAAGTGGATCGGAGCTCATTCAAGACGCACAGAGGGGTGCTTTCATTTAGCCCCTTGACAAAATCTTGGCGTAAAATATCAGCCATGAAGTATGCTAGATCAATTCCTATACTGGGAGTCTTTGAAGTCAGTTTGGATTTTCCAAGTTCTCAAAGCCATCAGAGTCGGCAGGACAGGCGTTTTCCAAAATCAAAGATTGGTGGGGTATCAGACGTCTATGAGGATCCTCATAAGCTTTCGATGAGACGTCATTGCAGATCAACCTTTAATGAGACAGAAGCTTCATCATTGTCTAGTAGAAAGGCACATAAATTCATGAGACAAATAAGCGATCTTTCAAGCTCAAAGAGTAGTAGAAGATTTTTGTTGATAGCTGTTGGAGGTCTTGGATCTTGGGATGAGCCTCTGGACTCGGGAGAAATATATGATTCTATCTCCAATAAATGGACTGAAATCCCAAGATTGCCTTTTGATTTTGGGATTGCTTGTTCTGGAGTTGTATGTGGCAAGATGTTTTATGTTTACTCTGAAACAGACAAGCTTGCAGCGTATGACATAGAAAGAGGTTTCTGGATTGCAATTCAAGCCACTCCGATCCCACCTCGTGTACATGAGTACTACCCCAAACTTGTATCTTCAAAAGGCCGTCTGTTCATGCTCTCCGTGTCATGGTGCGAAGGTGATGGTCAAATTGGGCGCCGAAACAAGGCTGTTAGAAAATTATGGGAGTTAGATCTCATGTATCTTACCTGGACTGAAGTCTCTGTACATCCTGATGCCCCAATGGACTGGAATGCTGTATTTGTGGCCGACAAAAATTTGATTTTTGGAGTTGAGATGTTCAAAATATTTGGCCAGGTGTTGGATTTTTTCACTGTATGTGATGTGACTGATATGTCAAACTGGAACCATATTTCAAGGAACCATGTCACTCATGAGCTGGATGGTTCATCGTGCGTGACCAAATCTGTGGCAGTAATGCACCTTTGAACTTCTACAGGGTACAGTCCTATGTACATGTAAGCTGAACAGCACAATCTCAAATAATCCATGTATGTTATTTTGAGATGGAAAATGACCGGCGGTAACTCCTGCTTTGTATTTGCTGCATATAATTGTATAACGGCTAGTCTTCTGAACTCTTGATTTCTCAGTTTCTGTGTTTTTCTTTTTAATGTACCTTTCAATTTAATTCATTTTACACCGATCATAAAGTTCAATTTCATCCTGACTTTGCACTTGTATTTTTCATGCTAGCTAGTTAGCCTTCTGAGTTTTTGGAATTATGTTATTGTAAATGAATTATTCTCATCTTTCATTGCCACAATTCTATATATATTGCTAGCTGCAGTCATCAACCACCGATTCAATTTGGCTGTGGCTATATGCAGTCCAATTTTATTTGTTTGTTCTATGCATTGAAATGAGACTTAGTCACTGACTAATCTATGAATTACAGTAGCCCTTTCAAAGTGCAAATAAGATTATATTCGCATGCTATCTTTCCAACTAATATATTTTGTAAAAATGGAAAGAGCTTATACAATTCATACTCATACTTCGTAGTCCTCATGTTTTCAGCATTGAATTTGAAATGATTGTAACTGGGCATTCCTGTATTAGATAGTTGCCTTGGTCAAACTGTAAAAAGTCAATGCCACACTGAAGTAGAAACTTCGGGTAATTTGAAATTTTTTTGGAGGGGTGAAAAGGGGAAGAGAAAAAAAATATTTTTTGCAAGTTAATTTTAGTTTTCCTTAATAATAATGGGAGGGGTTTGAAGATGTATTTAATATTTTTTAAATAGATAGACTTTAATATGCTTTATTGAATGTGATATTTAACATTAAGGGTATAAAATGTAAGTTTATGATCTTCACTAAAGTGTCTTTCTCCCTTGCTCTAATCAAATATAACACCTCGGTTCATAGAATAGGAATAAAAATCAAACACTATTTAAAATCTCTCTTCTTCCTTCTCTTCTGTCATTCCCTCCCCTCTTTTGAACCACTAATAACCAAAGGGAAGGGGAAGAAGTTTACGACTGTCTCTTTTGCCTGAGCTTACTTGCCATCATCTCAATCCCTAAATCCTCATTCTTATTTGTGAATCCCAGCCTTCCCTCTCAATCCAAAATTAAGCCCTGCTTGTGTTAAAATGTGTGCTTGATTGTTTAGTTTTGTTTTTGGACTCTTTTCTATTTCGGCAAATTGAAAAGATAAAAATGTTTGGGTTATTTGCTATTAGACTACGAAATGCATAAAAAGATAAGATAAAGGTAGATCGATATAGAGATAAAAAGAAAGGAAAAGAGTTGTGTTTGATTAGATGAGTCTATTACGATTTACATAATGAGTATTTGTAGGAAAAACTATCACTATTATGGTAGATCGATAAAGAGATAAAAAGAAGGGAAAATATTTGTGTTTGATTGGATGAGTTTATTACAATATATAATGAGTATTTATAGGTAAAAACTTTCACTACCAATACGAGAACACAATATTACAATAATCGTAGAAACATCTTAGTCTTCGTGGTATTTCATTAGCTTCATTCATTTTGAAGACGATCTTTGTGTCCAAACTGTAAATATAATACATATGGTGTTAGTTGTATAAATAAAAAAAATAGGAATTACAAAAATAAATTCATAAATCATGATTCATTTTATTGAGACCGGAGACAATAAAACATGGCACCGATGCAACAAAATACATAGAAAAACATAAAATCAATCAACGACCCAATTTTAATAATGAAAAGTACTAAAAAGAAAATGATGAAACCAATATTTTACTAATATCAAGTACATTTGAATTTCAACCAAATGAGCCGTAAATCATAAATAGTTCTTATCAACAATTTATCAACGGAGGATGTAGCATAATAAACTAAAATTAAAATCATACTTCAATACATGGAGCGGACATGACAGAACTACAACTACATAGTAAAAAGACTTTATAAAATCTGGAACCTAGTCTTTATATTAAACGGATCGGATGGAACTAGACTTTAAATAGGTCATATTATGAGTCTATATTAGATGGTCTGATTTATTCTCATCCCTACTTAAGACCTCTAATTAATCTCAAAGAGATTAGTTTATTTATTATATGATGTTGTGGTGTATTTGGAAATGAAGAAATGAAAAAGTACATGAGCATGTGGTAAGAGATGTGTGTGTTTTGGTTCAACTAGCAATTAGCGATTATATGGCGCAAGGGAGGAAAGTCTGACGAGTGGAGGAAGCAGCTCATAATAGACACAACCAAAATCATGATCGTTGGTAGCCACATAGAGAAAGAGAGGTAAAGTGTCATTGATGCAACCTTGTTTAAAGAAAATCATCGCTTTGGAACAGGTATGTGCATTCATGATTTTGGAGATTATTTTATTAAAGCTTGGACAACATGGTATGACGGTGTAGCAACTCCTATGGAAGCGGAAGCATTGGGACTCAAGAAGCTATTCTTTTGGCTTGCTGAATTGGAGATGTCTAGTGTGTCAATTCAACTAGATTGCAAGCTAGTGATCGATGGCATAATGGATAATTCCACCAACCAAACTGAGTTTGGCATAATTGTAAACAACTCTAATATGCTACATTTCAATTATCCAAACTTTACAGAGAATTCAAAGAAGTTAAAATTGGGGCATCAAAATTATATAGCAGTCGTCGCATGTGATCAAAGAAATTATATAACTTTGTTATTTAAAAAATATATATAAAAAAAAAAGAAGCAAATTTGGCGTTACAATATATGTGCGCCGTCATAGGGTAAGTATTTGTTCATGGCTTGTTTGGATTAAAAAATTCAAGTGAATTCAAATAAAGGAACCTAAAACCTAATAATATTAAGAATAAACAAAGGAAAGCCAAAACCTAATTATTTGGTAGGTCAACAAAATGGGACAACGTTGTCAAAAAAACTTTACTAAAATTCGCAAGAAATGTAAAAACAAATACTGAAATTCTTCCGTATGAAATGTCTTAGCAAAAATGATAGTTACCTTGGAATTTTCCTGCAGACTTAGAATCCACAAGAAATTAATCTCTAGTTATTATATCCGTAGAAAATGCAGGAGTTTCTAGTCTAGTAGTTAATCGAGAATTCTAAATCAAATTTTGATATTGTATTTGTGATGATGGAAAAACACAGAGCTGAGATTGATAAAAAGGATTCTATTGAATAATACAAGTGTTAATATTGTTTTGAGTTCAATTTTTCAGAGACCAAACAACCCTACCAAAGGAAATTGAGGACATGCTAAGATTACTAGAGTGATAAACGAAGGGAACCATATGACAGTACATTGGAAGTATAAGAGGAAGAAGAGGAAGGTGTAGAAAGTGAAGACATAAACATCATATGATGAGAAGATGGAGATTTGAGCAAGAAAACTATTTTGGAAAATAGGAGAAAGTGTTCGATTTTTACCTTATAATAATAATAAAAATAAACATTTGACTGTAACAAACAATATTAATTAGTTCAGTTCCATATTCACTGAACAATGTTGTTAATATGTGAGTTTTTTTTCTTCTTCTCTTTATTATGCAATGAAAATCAAATCAAAATACATTAAAATGAAAAAACAATACTAAAACAAAAAATCATCAATATGCATTCACCAAGTTTTTCATTTCAATATAATAATCTTATTCAGTCAACCAAATTTTATTCATTACATATTATGCTTTAATATAATAATACTAATAAATATATAAGACTTATTTTATAATAACTATCATAGTGATATATAACATCCCTTGCAGATTTCAACTTCACTTCTTTTTTCTTTACATTATCCATTGAGGTGCTATTTTCATTTCTTTTACGTCAGATTTCTTCCACCTCTTTTTCGTTCACATACAACTCCACTTCAATGATAATATTTGACATCTTCTTTTTATTTGATTCTCTTTGATAATATTTTTTATGTTATATTTACATGGGTACGCTCACAAAGTAGTTTTTATTTTTGATATTTCTTGCACAAATTGTATTTCTTATTTTATTATTTTCTTCATACACGTTTAATTCATTTGTTATGGATAAGAAAAATGAATTATTAATATCTATTTATTTTTTTACTCGTATCAAATGAAATACGTGTGTAATAAAGAAAATAACAAAATAAGAAGTACAATTTATACAATAAATATCAAAAAATAAAAACTACATTGTGGATGTATTTATAAATATAACAAAACAAAAAAAAATCAAAGAAAAGAAAATAAAGGGAATATGTCAAACATTAACATTGGAGTGAAGTTGCATGTGATCGAAAGAGAAACCAAAGAAAATGAACGTAAGATAAATGAAAAAAAACACCACAAAGGAGGATGGAAAGAAAAAAGAAGAGAAATTGAAGCTGACAAAGAAATGAGCGATTGTTAAGGTGGCTCAGCATGATGCTGATCAGATAACAAAGAAATGATGATATATAACACTACGATGATTTTTATAAAATAAGTCGTAAATTATATATAAAACTAACTTCATGTGTTTCGTTTGGCTGAATAAGAGTATATTGAAATGAAGAAATTAGTGCATGAATTTGAAATGAAGAGTATATTGAAATGAAGAAAAACATAGTTGTCATTAAACAGATGTTCACATATAATTGCTCTTAGTGTTTTTAAGTGGGTATAGTTTATTAAAGTTTACTAACTTTGATGACAACTATGTTTTTCTCTCTTATTATTATTAGTTAAAAACATTGAAGAGAGAAAAAGGAAAAGAGAGGATAATAGTAACATGTGAGTATTAGAGAGAAAGTTGTCAAAAAGTTTTAAAAAATGACTGTATAAATATCATTTCTCAGAGACTTTTCTTTCCTTCTCTCTTCTCTCCTTCTCAAACCCTAGCCGTCACCCCTTTTTACTTCTTTTTATTGTCAGAGGGGTGATTTAGGGTCAATTTTGACCCAAAAATCACCCCTCCAAGTTGTTTTTCCTTCTATCATAATTAAATAAAGTGATTTCACATATTTTCTGTTTTATTTCGTTTGTTTTTGTGATTTCGTCGTCTCTGAACGACTCTGTTTGTTTTGATTTCCTGTCTTTGTGCGGTGTGTTTTTGATTTCCCTTAGTGCGGTGTGTTTTTGATTTCTTGTCTTAGTGCGGTGTGTTTTTGATTTCCTGTCTTAGTGCGGTGTTTATTTGATTCAAGTTGCAAAATTAACTTTGAGCAAGTGCAGATCCGATCAATGACAATGACTTTGGCGTCGTCAACGTTGCAAATCCAGAGACATGAATATTCCGGAGACTTGAATATAGTCATATTAGTCATATTTGTAGGCATAGATATTTTGCCGTTTTATGCTATTAACATGGATGTTGTGAGTTTGTTCACAGATTTATCCTTTTTATTTTTAGCGAATTTGAATTTGTATTGTATCAATGTATTCTACCAATTTGAATGAATGAATATTGTTTACTTTTGTCAAAAAAAAATATCATTTCTCAAACACTAAAGTGTAAGTTAGCAATCTACACACACTTGATTATATACACTCATTTTTATAAATTTTATTAAATTATTTAAACACAACTCACTAATTTACACCCACTTTCAACATTCTTTCATTAAATTTGTCTAGATTTCATGTTTTGTACCTTAGGCATGATGTCATTTACTTTTTCTCTAATAAACCCCACAAACTTGTATCAATATTAGCCATTGACTAGAAGTACATTTTTAATTGTAGATTCTATATTTTCGTTTCATTGTCTTTTCATCCATGTTTACCTTGTGAACTTGTTCCTTCAATAAACAATCATCTCTATTTTCAATTTCATACTTACTTCTTTTCATTTTTGTAATTTTTTTTAGTGGATAAGCACAGTATATAAAAAATACAAGTTAAATTACTATAAATAAAGACTAAAGAGAAAAAATTTAAAGTTATACGACCTCATTTCCACAAAATTAGGTGTTGCTTGTCAGCCCTTCCATTGATGATTCAATACATAAAAAAATTGGAAACATGAAAAACATTTTAGAATTTAAAATTTGAAAGAATTAAACTAAAAACAAATAAATTTTTTGAAGGGTTGAAAGAATATTTTAAGATATCTAACAGAGAGAGAGAGAGTCAAGGAGTATATCTTTTTCTAGCAACAAAATAAAAGAAACCGCAGCACAAAAAAAAAACCAGGAGTCAATGCAATATTGACCACAATTAAAGAGTGCGAAGGAAAAAAAATTGATAGTAATGAGTTGATAAATTTGATGAGTTGGAACTTACAATTCCAATTGATAGTAATGACAATATTGTTTCTTTGACTTCATGTTTGATGAGTTACTGAACAAACAAAGTAAATATGAAATTGAAAATAAGACTTCATGTTAGTTACTAATAATTTTATAAGACACATACTTGCTAACAAGCAAAATGACATAAAAAAATGAAATGATAAACTAAACAAGATGAAACTCAGAAGAATCTGAAGTCTTATTAATCAAAAGTGTATTTGCAAACATTAATCCAAACACATATAATATCTCCAAGAAGCAAGGTAACATTGAAAAGTCCTAATGAAACATTTTTTTAATTATAAATCTCAGGTATAACTCAACGAATTCAGCATCCCAATCCTCCATAAAATACTCATCATTGTGCTTCTTGCAGTATTCAATGATCTTGCCCAAGATTTTGCTACTCACGACAGAGGAATGCAATCTTCAATAAGACCGACATTAGGATAAGTCTCAATAACATCTTGTATTGTTTTTGACATAACTGCTACATCATAGTCAACTTCAAACACATCACCATCATAACTCTTCAACTTGATTTTCTTTGATGAGTCCTCCTTCAATTTATCTTCCTGCAACATTAACATTTTTTTTAATATTAATTGGACGCATTATTTCTTCAGGGTTCCACATTTGATGTGCAATATATATAAAAATAAAAAGTGATCATATTTTACATTACTCACCAAAATCATGTTTCAAATTAAAATTAGGATCAATTTAATTAAATCAATAAAATATAACAACAATCACTTTTGTTTGAAAACTAGCTGAAATTTACCTTTGGAGTGTTATCTGTGAGGGAAAGACTCGCCATCCAATTTGAAGCCTCGTCATTTTTTCTCCTCAATCATTTTTTCTGCAACATAATTTGGATCAATTTTTCCAGTCTTATCCCCAATCTCCGAGTAGAAAGCCAAAATGTTGTTAATCAATTTGCTTTCCAGCACCATCCTCAGCAATCTGAAAGTAGAAAATAAAAAATCAACATTTATGAAAAAAAATCATAAACAAAAATAAGAGTGGAATGATAAAATCACACATGAATAGTAGAAGAAAATCAGAGAATATCTTACCATAGATAATATAGCATTCATTACTTGAGTATTCACTTCCAAATATACCTAGGACAAAAATGACATCATAATGACTATTAGAATGCACAAAACACGATTACCTTGTTTGATGGTGTAAACGAGGGATTACTTGTAGTGGTGAAACACAAGTGAACTAAGAATGAAAAATAAAAATAAAGTAAAAAACTTAACATGAAAAAGAAAAATAAATTTAAAAAGAACCCTCTAAATAGACTTGTCAACAGAATATAATAATTAGGGAAAATTTTTGAAAAAGCAGTGTAAGTTTTCAAAGGAATATTTTCATGACCAACCAAATCATAAAAGGATAAGAAGCCAATTTCTTCAAGAGAATGATCCATCGATTTACTAATGTCATATGTTTCAAGAGATCGAAAGAGTCACAAAGTGATGATGTTGTAATTTGACCATCTTTTGAGTAGTTCTCTCAACAAAACTTCATTTCCCTTTGCTCGCAGAGATGGCAAAACCTAATAAACGACGAGAAAATGTTTTAGTTAATTTTGCGCATGTGATTAAATTAACAACTACCAAGATTTTATACTTACATTTGTGTAAGAAATTAGACTACCTTGGAATTAATGTATTTTGCAAAGAGCTTCTTATAATTGTCACATAGTAGCTCGGAATTTATGTCATTCACATCTGCCTTCAACTTATAAACAGTTCTAGATACAAGTTAAGATCATGTAATATATAATAAAACTATATAGGAAAGGAAATGGTTGTGTAGATGTTTAACATATGAGATTTAAAACAGTATAATGACCTTTAAATCAAGATCAAACAGTTCAAGCGGTTCAGACATAAAACTTGTGTAGTCATCATGTTGGTGAACATCTGATCTAAAGAACATGATCTGATGATAGTGTGAATGTATAAGAAGGATGCGTATAAATGGACATGTAATCCTGAACGGTGAAACTTGAGTTGTCAATCTCAACACTTCCTTGTCAATCTCAACACCTCCTTGTTAATCTCAATACCTCCTTCTATTAGGTCTATGAATTTGTTCACACCTTTCTTAAGCAAAGGCCAATCTTTCTCGAAACTCGTTCGGCTCCTTTTGCCTCCTTCCATCTTCTTGTAGGAAAAGTGTCAAATACAAATGTTTATGAACCTCAATTTTTTAAATGATCCTAAAAAAACATAAATTTTGTTGAATGTTAATAAAATGATCTATTCTAAAAAGCTTTACTACAATGAAGTATACAACCACGGCATGAATCATCAATAATGTAACGATTAGTAGGGCTAGAGCATATGCATAAACCTAATAAGTATATATACACGAAGAAATAATGTACTAGAAGATAAGAGAAACAACATTGCAAACTTTGACCAACCTGAATTAGATGATGATGATCTTTTGATTGTTGTTTGGTTTTGTTTTTATACTTGAGGGTTGAGGCGTTGGCAAAAGTTATGGTGCATAAGGAAATCCTTATGCACCGTACATAAACACTTCACAACCATCAGATCTAGTATACACGTGTAATAATCTTAGGCTTCTCAAACTACACCAAATCAAGGAATAAAGAAAGAGGTATAAGTGACATGAAGCATGAGCTTCATCTTCTCCGAACAAACCTCTACTCCGGCGCGGCGGTGACCGGCTCAAACGGGCGGCACCACCGCGTCGGAATTCCCAAACACCTCATTTTTAAAATCCAAACATAGATTCAGACATCCTTTTCCACGTACAGTTCAAAAATCCACTTAGTTTTCCAAAAACACACACACACAAGTCCAGATCTACAAATCAAAATACGAAATAAATGAAAACGAAACTACCTCTTCTTTGTTTCACGAATCCGATTCGGTCCGTTCCTTTCTTTGCTTCGGACTATGCTTCTTTCCTTTTTGCTTCGATTCAGATTTGGAGATTTGTGGACGATTTGTGCACGTACTTGCTTCTTCTTCTTTCTTTCTTTTAGATCCGTGTTGCTTGCTGTTCCGAAACAGATGTGAAAAATGGCAGTTGATGACTTAGTTGATTTGCACTTTGATTGTTGTTA
>Ga0099826_10003414_pt1 | contig 10764 bp, 11 predicted proteins | sample Mtrugardesep15_FD_76830 | JGI IMG/M metagenome (GOLD analysis project Ga0099826, IMG submission 76830) | Root nodule microbial communities of legume samples collected from California, USA - M. trunc garden sep15 | ecosystem: Host-associated > Plants > Roots > Nodule | place: USA: California...
CCAGCTTTTTTATTCTTTTGGTCATGGGTTACTCCTCCAGAAAACCAAATCAGATACGTTCAATAAGAGCGAGCGCCGCCTCCGACGGATTGACGCCAAGTCCGGGGCCCGAGGGCAGGCGATATCTGATGTCGAGACATTCAATGTCGCCGGCAAGCAGCCGGCGGTTGGGCTCGAAAATCGAGTGCTGGAACTCGTGGCCCTTCAAAGTCGGCAATGTCGATGACGCCTGCAGGCTGGCGGCAAGGAAGATGCCCGCGCCGACTGTCGCGTGCGGAATTACGTCAATGCCCTGCTCGGCGGCAAGAGCACCGATGCGGATGAAATTGGTGATGCCCTTGTGGCCCATTTCCGGCTGCACGATTGCAATGCGGCAGCGTTCAATGCGGGCGCGCATGTCCCAATGGGTGCGCCATTCCTCACCAACGGCGATCGGAACCTCTGTTCCCTTCGATACTTTTTCCAGCCCGGCGATATCTTCCGTCCAGACCGGCGCTTCGGCGAACCACGGGTCGAACGGCGTCATCTGCGCAATGAGTTCCAGCGCCCTTTCCGGCGTCTGGTTCCAGTGCATGTCGGCGGCAATCTTTGCCTGCGGGCCAAGAACCTGCCGGAGATTGGCGATCTCCGCCGCCGGGCCATCGTCGGCCACCGGCGTTGCGAATTTGAAGGCATCAAAACCGCGATCCTGCCAGTATTTCGCCAGTTCCCCGCGCGCCTCCAGTGTCTTTTCGGGCAGCCCCGAAACATAGGCCGGAAAACTGTCCACGCCGCCGCCGAGAAGGTCGCGCACCGATTTTCCGGCTTCCTGCCCGGCAATGTCCCAGAGCGCGATATCGAGCGCGGCGAGCGCATCCACGTAAAAGCCGCCGGTATAACCGCGCACCCGCATCATGTCGTAAAGATCGTCATAGATCGCCGAAGGATCGGACGCATCCCGGCCGACCACGAAACCGGCAAGAAGATCGTTGATCAGCGCGGCGACCGCGCCGGGGGCGACGATGCCATAGGTCTCTCCCCAGCCGATGGTGCCCGCCTTGGTCGTCATGCGCACCAGAACGCTGCGGTCGAAGGTGGGGTAAACCGTGCGATTGCCCTTGCGAACGATATAGCCGTTCGGGTTGACCACTTCACCTTCCCTGAGAGCGCCAAGATAGGGGACCTTGCGCGGCTGCGTCAGGGTGAAGACTTCGACGGTTGCGACGGGGCTGCTCATGCTGCCTCCGGCGTAATGAGGCCGAGCTCGACAAGATTGGCGTCGATATCGGCAATGGCGGCCGAGTCGAGTTCGGGGGTCGGCGCACGCACGCCGATGCCGTCGATGACGCCGCGACGAGCCAGAACATATTTGGTCAGCCGCATGCGGTAGACCGCCTGAAGAACGAGGAGAGGCAGGGTGCGGACGTAGATCCTGCGGGCGTCTTCCGACCTTCCGGCATTGAGTGCGCGATCGATGGCCACATGTTCCTCGGCGATCTCCAGCGCCGGCATGGCCGCGGTTGCCCCGCGGGCATACTCATCGAGAATATAGCGCGCGCCGCCGCCGCCGATGACGCCCTTCAGCGTCGAAGGCGCCTGCGCGATGATGTGACTGATGGCGGGACCGGCGGGAAGCGTCTCTTCCTTGACATAGGTAACCTGTGGCAAGGCCTGCACGATTTCCACGATCGCCTGCGGCGAGAGGTCCGACCCTCGCGGAGCAGGCGCATTCTGCAGGATGATCTCAATGCCAGGAAGCGCCTCGATGACCTTGCCGAGGAAGTCGATCAGCGCCGGCCCATCGGTTCCGACCGCCTTCGGCGGCTGCACCATCAGATGCCGGATGCCGAGCGCGGACGCCACTTTCCCGTGTTCGACCACCTCGCGCCAATCAGCAGCACTTGCTCCGGCGACAACGGGCGCACGGCCGCCGACCGTATCGACGACGATCTTCAACAGAACTGCCCGTTCTTCAGCAGTCAGGCTTTCCACTTCGCTGGCGAAGCCAGGAAACACGACCCCGTCCACGCCTTTCTCCAGGGCGAAGGCCACCAGCCGCTTCATGCCTGCTTCATCAATGCCGCCGTTCGCCAGAAACGGCGTCGGCAGAACGGGCAAAATCCCCTTAAGGCCGGCCACCATCATTCTCCTCCTATTTGGTATCATATATTGATACCTTGAATTCACTAATTGACACTAGCGCGCATTGCGCCTTATGACAAGCCCCTAATATGAGCGCAGCAGGAGGATAGCCGCATGACAGGACAGCCGACGTCGATCGTAGTTGATTGGGGGACAACGTCGTTAAGGGCGGTGCTTGCCGATAACCATGGACAACCCATCGCTTCCCTGGAAACCGCGGACGGAATAACGACTGTCGCAAAAGGCGGCCACGAGGCGGTTCTTATGGCTGCCCTGACGCCCTGGTTCTCAGCACATGGGACACTGCCGGTCGCGGCCTTGGGAATGATCACCAGTCGTAACGGATGGGTAGAGGTTGATTATGTCGCCTGCCCCGCGGGTCCGGAACAGCTGGCCAGCGGCACGGTCAGGCGAAAGCTGCCGAACGGATCTGATCTGGTCTTCCTGCCGGGTCTCAAGGAGCCCCGGCGGACGCCGTTTCCGGACGTTATGCGCGGTGAAGAAACCCAGATTGTCGGCCATGGCCTCGATGATGAAATCATCGTCATCATTCCTGGAACGCACAGCAAATGGGCGCGGGTGAAAGCCGGGAAAATCGACGGCTTTCAGACATTTGTCACCGGCGAAATATTCAATCTCCTGATCAACCACTCTTTCATCGCTAAAGGCTCGACGCAGCCGCCGGTGGATGATGACGATGCCTATGTGTGGGGCCTGAACGAGGCAAAGCAGTCAATCGCCATGTCGTCTCTCCTGTTTGCAGCGCGCACGGGGGTGCTGGCCGGCAAGCTGTCTGCCGACCAATTGCGATCATTCGTCCGCGGGCTGGTGATCGGCCAGGAGTTTCGTCAGGCACGGGATGCCGGTTGGTTTGTCGAAAACGGTGAAGCAACCATCGTCGGTAATGACGGCTTGAACGACCTCTATGCCAAGGCGGCGAAAATCTTCGATCTGCAAATTTCGATGGGCGCCGAGGATGATTTGACGAGAGGGGCGCTGCAGGTCCTGAATCGGGCGCTTTCGTGAATATCGCGTCCTGACATCACCCGTTTTACCTCAAAGGAGGTGATATGTACCAGTTTCCAGCCAGCATCGGCACCAGCCGCTACGACAGCGATATCATGACCACCCTCATGCGCCTGCAGCGGCTGGGGCTGCCAGACGATCCCATAGCGTTTTACGGCTCCTCTTCCTTCCGGATGTGGAGTTCTCTTGCAGAGGACCTCAATTCCCTCAACGCCGTCAACCTCGGTTTTGGTGGCGGCACCTTTCTGTCTGCCCTGCATTACATGGACCAGCTTCTTGTGCCTCTGAAGCCTCGAAGGGCTTTTTTGTATTTCGGCGAAAACGATATTGCCAGCGATGGCCAAACGGCTGAAACGACGTATCGACATTTCCAGACATTAATCGATCGGATTTCCGCAGCCTTGCCACACGCGCAGCTGTTCGTTCTGGCGGTTAAACCCAGCCCGGCACGCTGGATTTATCGCGATGAGTTCGAGCGCTTCAACCACTTGACGCGCGATTGGTGTGACAAGGCGGCGACCGTGACCTTTCTGGACCCTAACGGGCGCCTTCTGGGTGAAAACGGACTGCCCATGTTCCGCTATTATCAACCGGACCTCGTTCACCTGAACGCCGCGGGCTACGGCGTCTGGGCCGAGGCCCTCAAGCCTGCCCTCGGGAAGGTCGCGCGGCCCGAGCGCTAGGAAGACGTAACGTCGGGCTGCGGACAGCCGATTAATAACCGCTCATTTCCAGGTAGCCCGTCCCGAGGCGTTGCCCGTAAATTCGACCGGCCTGCCCCAAGAAGGGGTCGAAGTCGCCATCCATGCCTGTGAGGTTGAGGCAAAAAACCGTCGGTGAGCCGCGCAACATCAGGCCACCTCTCCGTGTGCATTTGGAATCAATGGCCGAGTCGGATAAGCCTGTCTGTGGGTCTGCTTCTGGTTTTGCTGGGGATCATCCGAGGTTGGAAGTGACGGACGAATTTTCTGCTGAACTTGATGGCCTGCATCACAGTACCTTCGATTATTTCTGGTCCGGCAGCCATCCTGAGAGCGGCCTTCCGAGGGACCGCATGGGATCGGAAGGTCGGCCTATCCACGAAATCACGTCCATATCGGGTGTTGGCTTCGGATTTCTTGCACTGATCGTCGGCGTTTACCGTTCCTGGATCACAAGGCAGGCGGCGGTCGACCGGGCAAACCGCATGTTGCGATCTCTCGGCGCGGTGAAACTATTTCACGGCGCCTTTCCGCATTTTGTCCATACGTCTGGCGGCAAGACAATCCCATTTGCAAAGTTCGACGACGGCGGCGATCTCGTCGAGACTGCGCTTCTGGTTCAGGCGCTGATCTGCGCCCGCGAGTTCTTTGGCGGGCAATCATCAGGCGAAATCGATCTGCGCCGGTCCGTTAACGACATCGTCGAGGCGGTGGAGTGGGACTGGTTTACACAGGGAAAGCCCGGCCCCCTTTTCTGGCATTGGAGCCCCCGGTTCGGCTGGGCGAAGAACCTGCCGATTGTGGGATGGAACGAGGCTCTGGTGTGTTATGTGCTTGCGGCGGGATCGGCCGCACACGCGATAGACACGGCGTCTTACCACTCCGGTTGGGCGCGCAAGGGCGAAATCAGGAACGGCGAGACTTATCTCGGTGTCAGGTTGCCGCTTGGCGAGCCTTTTGGAGGTCCGCTCTTCCTGTCGCAATATTCGTTCTGCACTCTCGATCCGCGCGGTCTGGGTGATGCCTATTGCAGCGATTATCTTGAACAGGTTCATGCGCACAGCCTGATCAACTATCGTTATTGCAGCACTCGCTATGGGCCAGACGACGGATGGGGTCTCTCCGCCTGTGATGGGCCCAAGAAGTATATCGTCAATTCTCCCACGGATGATCATGGGATCATTGCAACGACGGCTGCGCTCTCCAGCATGCCGTTCCTCCCGGCTCGATCAAAACAGGCGGCCATGCGCTTCCTGCAGTGGCGTGGCGGCGCGCTGATGGGCCGTTTTGGTCTGATGGATTCCTTCGAGCCGTCCACCGGCTGGGTTTCAAAAACGCATCTCGCCATCAATCAGGGCCCGGTGGTTGCGATGATGGAAAACCATCGCAGCGGCCTTATCTGGGATTTGTTCATGAACGCGGCGGAGGTGAGCAGCGGGCTGGTCAAGCTGGGCTTTCGGACGGACAGATACCGGGAAGCAGGCGATCTCTTGGAGGTCCGGTAATCGTCATCCGCCATTTGCGATGACGCCTGCTAAACTCTTTCCAACCCCGACAGATTGATTTTAATCACCTGGTGAAGGTCGTTTCACGCCTCGCTTGACCGCTTCCAGATCAAGGGCTGCCGAGATGTTGTTGCGAACGTTCTGTCTGCCTCACCCCCCAGGGAAGAAGCAGATTGCGCAACGCGGTTCGGTGCTCTCATTGTGCAACGACTACCTGCCAGCATCCAAAACGTCTATCGCGGCATTCGAGCAAATCCCTTTGCGAGAATCGGCCCGGTCGGCCTGCCGCTTGGTGAACCACCCGCCTGCTCAAGGGTGATTTCATAAAGCTGATCGCTTCGGGGTGCTGGCAGCGCCGGCCCTTCCAGCTGCGCTGAACGCGTGCCTTCGATCAATCCGAGCGAAACGGGACCGACCTCCTTCGAGGGCAAAGTCCATAGCTGTATCGTCTTGTCTTGCGGAACTGCAAAATCAGCCAGAATCCGAACGGTTGCCTTGTCGTTTCCGAAGTCCTCGACAACCGCCTGGACCTGGCCGCTCTCATCGAGGAGAACAGCGATTACGAGCGGATCGCTCGTGCGCGTAAGACTGAAGGCTAGGCCGGTGGCCAGGAGGAGGCTTGCGGCAATTGCAGAGAGAGCGATGCCACGCCAGCTGTTGGACCTGTTGTCATTTGCCGTCCCGAGCGACGCATCGTGTGCGTCTCTGGTCTGCGGCATCAGGCGAGCTTCAATTTTTCCCCACAGATCGTCTCTGATGACGGCAGGTTCAACGGCGGTATCAAGGGGAAGAAAACGCTCGCGGCTTCTGGAGACTGCCGCCCGCAGAGCAGCATCATGCAACATTGCAGCGTCAATGGCCTCGGCCTCGTGGACGTCCAGCAACCCCAGAACGTAATCGTCGGCAAGAACGGGTATGTCTTTGCGGTCAAAGTTCATGCCATGCACTCCCGCAGAGCCATGAGCCCTCGCCTTATCCAGGATTTCGTCGTTCCCAGAGGAATGTGAAGTCTGCCGGCGATTTCACCATGGGAGTATCCCGCCACATAGGCCATCAATATTCCCTGCCGTTTCGTCTCGTCGAGGTTGCCGAGACATTCATAGAGCCGCGAGTTCCTGTCGAGCTTTTGCCATGCGGCAATCACCTCGGTTGCCTCTTCACCATCTCGAAGCCTCTCGACATCCTCAACGGTGATTTCACGTCTCGTATCACGCACAAGATTGAGTGCCCGGTTGCGAACGATCGCGTAAATCCATCCTCGCGCCGATCCCTGGTCGGCCCGGTACTGATGAGCATACGTCCAGATTCGCACAAAGCTCTCCTGAACAACCTCCTCTGCCAACTCGCGCCGTTTGACGATGCGTTGGGCGACGGCAACCAGACGCCCGGCCTCGCGATCGAAAATCAGGCGCAAAGCGTTTTTGTCACCTTTTGCGCAAGCAGCGAGCGCTCTGTCGAGATCGTTCGGCACGGAGCCCATCTGAATCCTTTCCACTCGCGATCGAAAACGCGGCCAGCACCGCATAATACCCAATAGGCAAGTTTATGGATGCAACCTAAAAATTATTTTTCTTTCTGCATCCAAATGCGCTGCCCGCCGTGTCTTGTAGACGGAAGCGTTCAAGCGACGCCATTCCGAATGGTTCAACTCACGGGAGAAACACATGCGCACTATCCGCCTTACTCTGCTCGCCTCCATGGCCCTGACGGCATCTGCAGGCATCGCCGTTTCGGCGCCGGCCCTTGGCCTGACGGGAGACAAGACCCTCGTCATGTTCGATACGCAAAAGCCTGCGGTTACAAAGACAATGGATGTGACCGGCGTAGACAAGCTTGTCGGCATCGACTTCCGTCCGGGTAACAAGACCATCGTCGGCGTAACGCCGGATCATCGCATTGTCACCATCAACCTTGAGACGGGTGCTGCAACCGAGGTGGCCAAGATGGACAAGATGCTGCCCCTTGCCGACGCGCCTGTCGTCGTTGATTTCAACCCCGCCGCCGACCGCCTGCGTTTCATGACGGGCACGACCAATCACCGCGTGCATCCCGACACCGGGGCCGCCACGGTGGATGGCGTACTCGCCTACGAGGATGGCGACATGCACAAGGGTGAAACGCCAAACATCGTCGCCGCGGCCTACAGCAACTCGATCGGCAAGCCCGAGAAAACCGCGATGTACAATATCGATGCCACCATCGGCGCGCTGATCCAGCAGACAAAGCCGAATGACGGAACCCTGAAGGCGATTGGCAAGCTGGGGCTGAAGGAAGCACCGGCAACCTATGCGTTTGATATCCACGGGGAAGAAGGTGGAAAGAACACTGCCTATCTCGCCGCCGGAAAACAGCTTTACACCGTCAATCTGGAAACAGGCGCTGCGACCGAAATCGGCCCCATCACCGGCGTCGAAAGTGATCTACGCGATATTACCATCCTGCCCGCAATGTAATCCTCTGTCGGCAAAGGCACTAAAAGAAAGGGCTGGCTCCGAAATGGAGTCAGCCCTTTTAATTTAGTTGGTCGTAGGGTCACGTTTTCGGAAACAGAACCTTTTCGATGACGTGAATGACGCCGTTTGACGGCTGACGAGCTAAAGACGCCATCGGACGCCCATACCCAGTTCTCGGTACGTCTCAGAAAATTCGCCCGTGCACGCCCTTGAGCGTCAGGCCACCGTGGTTATCTTGCTCCAATTATAGCGGTCACACACGTATTGAGGAGTACGCGGCTGCTTTCGGGGAGGATCTCATGAAGTTTCTGTTGGCCGTTTCGCGCGCCATTGATGCCGCCAATTCAGCCATTGGCAAAGGTATTTCCTGGCTGCTTCTGGCGGCCATCTTAATCAGCGCCATCAATGCCGTCATGCGCAAGGCGTTTTCGATGAGCTCCAACGCCTGGCTTGAATCGCAGTGGTATTTGTTTTCTGCGGTGTTTCTTATCGCTGCCGCCTACACGCTGCTTAACAACGAGCACGTGAAGGTCGATCTGGTCTACGGAAATCTTCCGCGCAAAGGGCAGCTGTGGGTCGACATTCTCGGGACCATCTTCTTTCTCATGCCCTTCTGCCTCATCACGGTCTATCTCTCCTGGCCGGTTTTTCTGCAGAAACTTGCTTCCGGTGAGGTTTCAAACAACACGGGCGGCCTCATTCAATGGCCCGTCTGGGCGCTGATACCGATTGGCTTCAGCCTCCTCGCCATTCAGGGCGTTTCGGAACTCATCAAGCGTGTCGCGATCCTGCGCGGCGATATTCCCGATCCGGTTGCAGCGGCCGACGCCGCAGCGGCACTGCTCTGATCGAAGGAAAGAACAACAATGGCATTCATTGCGGAAAATCTCGCGCCCATCATGTTTGCGGCGCTCATCATCGTGCTGTTGCTCGGCTATCCCGTGGCTTTTGCTCTGGCCTTTGTCGGCTTTTTCTTCGGCTTTATCGGGATAGAACTCGGTCTGCTGCCAGCAACGCTGTTCCAGGCCATCCCCGATCGCATATTTGGCCAGATGTCGAACGAAACGCTGCTGGCGATACCGTTCTTCACCTTCATGGGGCTCATTCTTGAAAAGAGCGGCATGGCGGAGGACTTGCTGGATACGATCGGCCAGCTGTTTGGCCCGGTCCGCGGCGGCATTGCGTTTGCCGTCATCTTCGTCGGGGCAATTCTGGCCGCCACCACCGGCGTCGTCGCCGCCTCGGTTATCTCGATGGGCCTCATCTCGCTTCCCATCATGTTGCGCTATGGCTATGACCGCAAGGTTGCCGCCGGCACGATCGCGGCTTCCGGCACATTGGCGCAGATCATCCCGCCCAGCCTCGTGTTGATCGTGCTGGCCGACCAGCTCGGTCGTTCGGTGGGCGACATGTACAAGGGCGCGCTGGTCCCGGGTCTCATGCTCGTGGCAGCCTATACGCTCTATATCATCGTGACCTCGATCATCAGCCCCGCGAAAGTCCCGGCCCTGCCGCTGGAGGCGCGGACCCTGCGCGGCACCAAGCTGCTGTTCAAGGTCATCACCTCGCTGGTGCCGCCGCTCGTACTGATATTCCTCGTGCTCGGCACAATCTTCCTCGGTATCGCCACGCCCACGGAAGGCGGCGCCATGGGTGCTGTCGGCGCGCTCGCCCTTGCGCTTGCAAACCGCAAGCTCAATTTCGGTCTGATCCAGCAATCGCTCCACGCCACGGCAAAGCTGTCGTCCTTCGTGCTACTCATCCTGCTCGGCGCGCGCGTCTTTTCCCTGACCTTCTATGGCGTGAACGGCCACGTCTGGGTCGAGCATCTGATGACTTCCATTCCGGGCGGTGAGATCGGCTTCCTGATCGTCGCCAACCTGCTGGTGTTTTTCCTGGCCTTCTTTCTCGACTATTTCGAGCTGGCCTTCATCATCATCCCGCTGCTGGCGCCGGTCGCCGATGCGCTTGGCATCGACCTGATCTGGTTTGGCGTGATGCTGGCGGTCAACATGCAGACGTCGTTCATGCATCCGCCCTTCGGTTTTTCGCTGTTCTTCCTGCGGTCCGTCGCACCGACGCGCGCCTATAAGGATCGGATCACGGGACAGACCATCCAACCCGTCACCTCGTCACAGATCTATCTGGGCGCAATTCCCTATCTTTTCATCCAGCTGACCATGGTCGTCATCATCATAACCTTCCCCGGCATCGTGATGCACTACAAGTCAGGCGCCAAGCAGGTCGACCCTTCCGCCGTCCATATCAATGTACCGATGCCCAGCATCGGCACGGACGCCGATCCCTTCGCCAATCCTTTCTCGGCACCCGGCAACAGCGCACCGAGCTTCGGAAAGCCGTCTACCCCATGACAATCGGTCGGGCGCAAAAGCGCCCGCCGCAACAAAAATCGCTGACGTTCAATAGGAGGAGGTAATCTATGAAGGTCAACCCAGGTCGCAGACAACTCTTGTCGGGCGGCGTACTTGCAGGGGCGGCTGCGGCTGCTTCGGCACTTGCGACACCCGCCATAGCCCAGTCTTTGCCAACCGTTCGCTGGCGTCTCACGTCCGGCTTCCCAAACAATCTGGACACGATCTATGGCGGCGCCGTCGTCATGGCCAATGCATTGAAGGCCATTACAGGCGGCAAGTTCGAAATCCAGGTCTTCCAGGCCGGTGAAATCGTTCCCGGCGCCCAGGCCATCGACGCCGTAAAAGCCAATACCGTCGAGATTTCCCATACCTGCGGCTACTATTTCACCGGGAAAGATCCGACATTCGCCATCGGTTCGACCATCCCCTTCGGCCTGAACGCCCGCCAGCAGAACGCATGGCTCTACCACGGCGGCGGCAACGAGGCTTACAACGAATTCCTTTCCGACTACGGCGTCATCGGCATTCCCGGAGGAGCAACGGGCGCCCAGATGGGCGGCTGGTATCGCAAGGAGATCAAGAG
>Ga0099826_10003415_pt1 | contig 10762 bp, 7 predicted proteins | sample Mtrugardesep15_FD_76830 | JGI IMG/M metagenome (GOLD analysis project Ga0099826, IMG submission 76830) | Root nodule microbial communities of legume samples collected from California, USA - M. trunc garden sep15 | ecosystem: Host-associated > Plants > Roots > Nodule | place: USA: California...
TCCATTCACAGTCGCATTGTCTTCAAGAGCCGTCGCATCCCCTATCGTTCCATAGCTATAGTTTGTTGCTTTGTTCTCTGCTCTATCCACACTTTCGTTTCTTCCTCTGTTTTCTGTTTCTCTCTGTTTCTTTTCTTTTCAAATTTGGTTTCTGTTTCTTTCATTCTTTTGTTGATAATCTGTTGATTTCTGTTTATTTTCCAGATTTGCTTAAACTTTTGTTTGTTTTGGTGTTTAGGCTTTGTTTGGAAGAAAACAACGGATCTCTGATAAGTTAGCTTATAGTAGAAGTTACAGCGGATAGTTAGCAGATAAGCTAGCTGAATATATTTAGGGTGTTTGGTAAAGTTAACGGTTGAACTAGCTTATAAACATGAAATAACATAAAAATATATGTTTATCAGTTATATGATATAATATAAGCTATAAGCTCAAAATTGTGTCTTGCCAAAACAGAGTCTTAGGCTTAATTTGTTTGTTTCCTTATATTTTGTTGGTATGTACTTTAAGACTTGTGGCTTTTACTTGTAATTATGAATACATAATGAGTTTTGAGTAATTTGTTTCAATTTTCGGTAATTATACGATTATTAATACCAACTGTATAACAATTCCTAAATATATCAAATAGTTTCTGCTCCGCTATCCAGGATTGACAACTATCCCCAACAATGTTCCTCTTCGACCCTCCCAGTGACGAAGAAATTGAACATTCCAATCCTGAATTAGAAGAGGAATCAGAAGAAGAGCAAGGTAAATCAGAATCAGAATCAGAATCAGAAGAGAAAGAAGAAGAGTACAAAGAACTGCGAGTTTCAAAGAAGAAAACACGGTCTCCATGGGACTTCATAAAATACTCGGAATCAGTAGCTGAAGAACATGCTCGCAGGAGTACAACCTCTGTAGACGACAAAATATATGCCGTTAGACAACGCGCCATGCCCATTATTGTTGCTTTGCCCGACACCGTTGACTACAGTAGCTCTGACTCTGAACCTGATAAACAAGTAAAATAATCTTGTGGTTTGGTTTTCATATACATACGTATACGTGCGCTTATAGCTTTTAACACTTTTTTATGGGTTTGTTTGGGAAGATTATAGAAATACCGGTTTCCTATGAAGCACAACACGAACAATGACATTTTGACACCAATAATAATTTGAGAAAATGACTTAACTCACTGTAATCAATGTGTTGGCATCATGTTCGGACAGTGGACACGCCTTCAATCAGCAGTGTCGATGCTATAGAGCTTTTTTCAAACGTTGCATTGTAATTCATGATAGAAAAAAGTGCTTGGTTGTTTCATTTTTTGAATTTTTTATTGAAACATATATTTGTGGGTTTGTATAGGAAGACTGCTTTAAAATATTATTCATGATAGACAAGTGCTAATATGTTTGAGAAGTTGTTCTTGAGTTATGGTAGAAGTTCAAAAATGACTATTTTTTTTTTTTAAATAGAAGAAGTGCTAATATTGGGTTGATTTGGTAGGATGATTATAGAAGAAGTGCATATTTTATCTTATTTCTAGAAGTTGTTTTCGGATTGATGATAGAAAGTCGTAGTTAATATTTGTTTCGGAAATTGATTATTTATTTTTTGTGCGATTTGGTTTGTTTAGGAAGATTATAAACCGGAAGAAGACGGAGAAGAGGGTGGTGACAACAAGCCCTTTTTTGCTCCTTCTGATGGAACTTCTTTTAGTGCCGATTCATTCTTGCAACTCAATTTGTCTCGCTCTTTACTCCTGGCTTGTGAGGCCTTGGGGTATGCAAAACCAACACCAATTCAGGTTCTTTTTTGCTTTGTATTTTTTGTTATTTTGATTCTTAGCCTTATAAGTTATGTAGCATTGTAACTCCGTGCTATATAGGACCCTTAGTCTTGAAAAATTTACTTGGCTTCGCATTTTGGTTACGTAGTTCTATAATCTCTAGGATAATTTAGATTGAAATATTTACCTGTTTTTGGGATTTTGAATCTTAATGTTAGGCGGCTTGTATACCATTAGCATTGACTGGTCGTGATATATGTGGAAGTGCCATTACAGGATCGGGAAAGGTAGTCTTTCTGTTACTTCCATTTGGTGATTTATAGTTTGTGATACGTTGATTCCATGTTTTGGTGCCTGAGCTTTATATAACAGTATTTCTTTTAACGCCCTTTGTGCATATCCTGCTATCATGCAGACAGCTGCATTTGCGTTACCTACTTTAGAGCGGTTGCTGTTCCGTCCAAAAGGTGTGCATGCAATAAGGGTTCTTATTCTTACTCCAACCAGAGAGTTGGCAGTCCAGTAAGTATCCTCACATTTTAGTATAAGAGTGCTTCTTCTGTCATAAATTTAAGTAAAACCTGTCAATGATCAAATTCAAAGTAAGTTTTATGGAAATTAAACGTTTTCTTATTGTGATTAATCAAGAACTTTCGTTGAAAGATCATAGATGTAGATTTTCAAAGTACTTCTTTCTGGTGATTCATGTTATTTTCTTTCCGAATATGTCATTCCAATTTATTTTTGGCAGAGTTCACAGTATGATAGAGGAGCTTGCTAAATTTACTGATAATATAAGGTGTTGCCTGATTGTCGGTGGTGTGCCAACAAAGGTTAGGTTACTGTTTCATTGAGTATTGTATTATGATTTGGGGGTGCATTTTGGCAAACATTTTAATTAACTGCTTGTTCAATCATCTATTCTAGAAAGCTTGATTAAGTGCTTATTCATAAACAATTATATGGGACCTGATTAAAGTAAACTGGAAACGTGTCATAAGTTACTTTTACAAGTGTATCCATACACTAATATAAGTGCATATGTTATGAGATAAGCCTAAAAATGATCTTTAAAACACTTTTTGGTCTCTATTCCTTGGTGATGATGTGAAAACTGAAGAAATCCCTTTTTATCAACATGAATGTTTTTCTATGACTTACTAGATAAACGAGCATTATTATGAATTATTTCAACCTAATCAGCTGGAAAATATACAGGATTTTATTTGTAAATTAAATAATTACTGGATAAACTAGTCATTTTCATGAAATATGTCAAACTAATCAACCAGAAAATCTACAGGGTTATATTTTAAAATTTTATTGATGATTTCGTAACTCTGATGATATATATCACACAGCTCAGTGATTTATTTTTATGAGAGAGAGAGAGAGAGAGAGAGAGAGAGAGAAATGTGTTTTTTTTGTTTTAAAAAACCTCCACTATCTTGTTGGTGAGTAATGCAGTTTGTCTTCGTGTCGTTGCTATTGATTTATGCTTAAAAGTTGTAATTTCTCATCTTAGGGGCAAGAGGCTGCCTTGAGATCAAGGCCAGACATTGTTGTGGCTACTCCAGGACGCATTATTGACCATTTGCGCAATTCTATGTCAGTGGATTTGGATGATCTCGCTGTTTTAATCCTTGATGAAGCAGATCGTCTTTTGGAGCTTGGATTTAGTGCTGAAATTCAGGAACTTGTGAGTGTTAGTCAACCCTATGATGCAGAAATAATTATTGTTATTTCACAATTTCTCTTGACAAGTTTTTGGAAAACAATGTCAAATACATTTGAATTTTAACAGGTTCGCGTGTGTCCCAAAAAAAGGCAGACCATGCTGTTTTCAGCAACCATGACCGAGGAGGTTGATGATCTTATTAAACTTTCCCTGTCAAAACCCGTGCGTCTTTCTGCTGATCCATCTGCAAAACGGCCAGCATCCTTGACTGAGGAGTAATTTCTTCCCCTTCCCTTTCATTTTCTGATTTAATCATTCATCTTCCATCGACTTCTGTTCTGTATTCTATGATATTTAGCTGTATGTTGTACGATAAACGACTATCACAAATTATGGTGGCAGGAACATAAAGGCTTTTTGAGTTTGAAAAATAGATGTAGTGTAGAAGGGTGTTTCTCATACATGCATATTTCTATCCAAAAATCATAATTATGCAAAACTATTATGTTAAGCTTTTTGTAGTTTGCTGTTTGCATGGTTTTAGCATCTTGTGAAATCCCTTAAGCCTTGTTAACTATTGTTATTTTTTCTTTCTTTCTTAAGAGTGGTTAGAATAAGAAGAATGCGCGAAGTCAATCAGGAAGCAGTTCTCCTTGCAATGTGCACCAAAACTTTTACTTCTAAAGTGATCATTTTCAGGTATCACTTCACGATTAGTTACTATGCTTACATTCAGCTTGTGATAATTGATTTCTAAAGTTGTTGGTAAATTCATTTGCATGAATGACTGGTAGTACCTATGAGGTTGATTTTACTGTGATCCGGTGTATATTTCTGATTTTGAATTTACATTTTTATTTTCACAGATTTTGTGTTATTAACTTCTGTTCACTGTTCTTCCACCTCTAACTACTAAATACTTTTGCATTTGATATGCAGTGGAACAAAGCAAGCAGCACATAGGCTGAGGATTATATTTGGATTATCTGGATTGAAAGCTGCTGAGCTTCATGGAAATCTTACTCAGACCCAACGTCTTGATGTATGTTGCATATTTTGATCTGTGTACTCATGGAAAGCTTACTGTGTTACTGTCTTATTTTTGGGATACCAAATTGATGATGCTGATTCAGATTATTTTTTTGTAAAATTTATTTATAAATTTTCTGCTAAAAGAAATTGCAACATTGAAAGCTGTTGTGGCAATATTTACTCACTTCTGGTTATTTGTATAGGCTTTGGAACAGTTCAGGAAGCAGCAAGTGGATTTTTTGGTTGCAACTGATGTGGCGGCTCGTGTAAGAATTCGTTCTAGAAGAATTGAATTATATTTCTTCTTTTATCACTTTGAATCTATAGTATTACTATATATTGAATCGCATATTCCCAACACAGGATAATGATAGTGAAACTAAATTAGCTTAAGAGAAGCATAAATTTATTAAAGGCATGTTTGGTTCAAACAAATAGAATAAAAACGTCATCTTGTGTTTGGTGCTTGGTTAAGAGAAGGGATGGGAAGGATTAGATGAGATATTGTGTTTGGTTGAGAGAAGGGATGATTTTAGTCAATCTTCTAAATGTTTATAAAAACGTCATCTCTCCATTCTAAATCCCTCCAAAATATTGGATGGGAACCAAAATTGAGTCAAGAATCTACTGATTTTGCTCTCATCCCTTACCCTCCAAAAACAAGAAATGAGCGATAAAATAAAAGTTTAAAATAATCCCTCCCCTTCAAACGCCTATGTTTATGGCCTCCTATTAGCATTTTCTTTTGTCGTTTTGAATATAGATTTGACAGTCACTTAATTTTACTTACAGGGCCTTGACATTATTGGTGTTCAAACAGTTATCAATTTTGCATGTCCTCGTGATCTTACTAGGTATACTCTATAAAACATATCATTGATAACTGAAAACTCTGCTCTTGATGACGATTGTGACATGTTATCAGTTTTGTACTTGTACATCATTCTGTTTTGGTTACTTTGAGTATAATCTCATTCTCTCTTACCTATTGACTTCCACATCTTTACCAACTTTGAAGCTATGTTCATCGAGTTGGTCGTACTGCAAGAGCTGGGAGAGCGGGATCTGCTGTCACATTTGTTACTGATAATGACCGGTCACTTCTAAAAGCTATTGTGAGTATCATTTGTAGAATCGGTGACCACTTTATATAATATGCCTTGAAAAATCATTATTTTTAATTCTTTTCATGGGTTGTTGTATGTTTATTATGCCAGTAATTTGATTTTTCTATTTGAAAGGTGTGTTGATTCTCTTATAAGGGAGATAACATGCAAACTAAAATGAGAAAAAAAGAAAGTTGACACATTAATCAAGCCACTATATAATCTTAAATGTAAATATTGATTTTCAATTGATTAGGCAAAGAGGGCTGGTTCAAAGCTGAAAAGCCGCATTGTTGCAGAGCAATCTATACTCAAGTGGTCTCAAGTTATTGAGCAAATGGAGGATCAAATTTCTGAAGTACTTCAAGAAGAGAGGTTTTGACTTTTGATTACGTTTATCTGTTAAGGCTTCATTTTTGTTTCTTTTTCTTTAATAATATTGTACTAAATTCTTATTTTTTTCAATTTCGTTAGGGAAGAAATGATCCTAAGGAAAGCTGAAATGGAGGCCACAAAGGTATTGATCTGTTAACTTTTGTTTTTCTTGGCTTTAATCCTTGGACTACACAATGTAATTTTGTTTCCTTTTTGTCTGTTCGTATATTAAGTAACATCATTTCAAAATTAACATTACTTAGAATATTGTCTTAATAGTACTATACTGTATTCTGTGAATTTTGTACTTCCATCATCTCATTTTTAACATTTTCCTGTCAATAAAATAACACACTTTTATATGATATTGCAGGCTGAAAACATGATTGCACATAGGGATGAGATCTTCTCCCGCCCTAAAAGAACCTGGTTTGTTACAGAGAAGGAGAAAAAGCTTTCGGCTAAAGCAGCAAAGGTATGATATTGTTTTATTTTGCTGATTTTCTTCTAAATGCAGGCATTAATTCTCCCATTTTACCGTGGATCACTTTAGAAAAATAAGAACAATATAATTAGCCATACATTATGTGTCTTGCCATTCCATTCAAGGTCTTAGTATTATATACATTAGGGTTACTGTTAATTACAATAATTGAATCCTAACCATACATGGGTTATCCTAAAACTAAGTTTTCTTCTAATCGATTGTACCATATATACATGATGTGCTACCGGAAATACCTAAGATTTTCGAACCTAGTATTATGCATGTGAAGAAGGCTCGTTATTTCCCTTAGACTGCAATCTTTAACAGTGAAGGTGGCATGCTGGCCGAATTATCCGCAAAATATTGGTTAAAATGCAACCTGGTTTAAATAAGATGAAATGACTGTTAACAGGCATCCTTGGATAAGGAAGAGGGTTCTTCTCAGAAGGTGATTAGTGCTGAGCAAGCTGAGGACCTCAAAATGAAGGAAAAGAGGAAGCGAGAGCGAGAGGTAAGAAGTGTTTACGAACCTATTTGTGCATAACTATCAGTTTGTTTTGTTGCATATAAAATGTACATAAGGTTGCTTGTGCGCTTTGTTACGACTTGCATATTTACTTGATGGAATTATCTTAAATGCAGAAAAATTTGCCTAGGAAGAAGCGCAGAAAGTTGGAAGCTGCTAGAGAGATGTTGGAGGATGAGGAGCAGGATGACAAGCCAAAAGTAATCACTTCTTAACTGTTAACTTTCTCAATATTGTCAAAGCTTGGGGTGCATTTCCTTATTCCTCACTTTCTGTTGCACTGAACTGACAATGAAATGCATAAAATTGCAGGGTAAAGGGACAGATAAGAATGATAAGGGTGGAATGACACTTGTTGATCTTGCATACCGACGTGCAAAAGCAGTAAAGGCCGTCAAGAGAGCACTAGATTCGGGAAAGGTTGTGAAGAATCCTCAAAAGAAATCTAATAAATCTAATCCTTCGCAAAAGACTTCTTCAAGGAAAAAAGAGACGTGGGAGCTATTCCAGACTGACATGAACGATAAAAAGCCGAAACAGAGAGGTTCTGGAGTAGGAAAGGTCAAGAAATCGTTCAAAAGCAAGTCAAGGTATCATTTAAAAAACCTATCTCATTTTTTAAACTGTTATCTGATCTTTTTAAGCGTTTAATAAAAATATTGATTTCGTTCTGGACTACAGTGCTTATAAAATAAAATGTTTTTCAAATTCGCTTTCAGGTACAAGAGGAAGTAGTCTCCGAGGCTAATATGGAAGGCCAGGAAATTTGCAATGTACCCTTATTGGATCTTTTTAAACTATTACTCACACTTGTGAATTGCACCTGATGCCTTCTGTTATTGATGTGAAGAGGGTGGTGCCCTGCCAATAGAGTTATATCTAATCAATTTTGTAATCATAGCATCTGATTTCATAAAACTATACTATATCATTTGGTAACGTGTTACATAACTCTATTTTTATATAAAAATAAAAAATGATAAGAATAATCGTTAATAAAAAATGATGAGAAGAATAAAAGGGTTTCCGTCTTGCGATAGTCATGTCGTTTACTTGGTGTGCTCAACCTCAATTACCGACATAGAGTAGGCGAATTCATTTTTTTTTTATCCGGCTCTTCTCCTTTAAAGTGAGCAACTCACTTAAGAGTGCAAAATGAAATGAGTAATATCAACTATTAACTAATAAATCAAAGGTAGATTTGGGTATATTATAACCAAATCATGAATTTGTTACAATATACTTTACAATTCACTCATTTAAGAGGATTCAAACCCCACTTTTTTTATATGTTTTTAATTGTAAAGAGTTTATTTATTCTCGTATCTAAGTTTGTTTGTTTTTAGAAAGGAAAAAAAAAAGCAATAGAACAAAAACATCAAGGGAAACTATTTAAGTTTCAAATATTATAATTCACAAATGGTCTTTTCTTCTTTTTGATTTGAGCAAATGGTCACTTTAATCTCTGATTCTCATAAAGATCATTGACTCATAATTGAATTCAAAGAAGTCCCTGACTCTACACTACTGTTATCACTTTAGTCTCTGACGCCACATGATCGTTCATTTCTGCATATATAACTATAATTGATTCTGCATGGTTTTCATACCAAAACAAGTTCTTTTTCACTCATCTGTATTGATATAAAAGGTATATGTTTTGATACAACCTTGCCATTGTTTTGCAAAAGTTGATTGTCGAAAGGTTTGTGTATGAATATACTTATACGTTGTTTGGATACAATTGTTAACTTCTACAAGTGCGTTTCGACACAACAAGTGCATGTATCGATACATACCATTACTTTATTTTATTCTTTTAAAAACTCAGATATACAATCTAAGGATGCATGCCATTTTTTTGTAAATTATGTTTCGATACAAATATGATCGATCTAAAAGAAAATATAAGATATTAATGCTACAAAAATTGATGGTAGTTAATATCAGATTTATTAGCCACCGTTTGATTGTAATTTGTTTTATTAATTTTTTTTACAAATTACTTATTTAATTAATATTCATTTTATCAAAAGTCAAAACACATGGGAGAAACATACCAATATCGATGCACTCTCAGAAACTACCACTCTCTCTTTCTCTCTCTGTAACACCTCAGATTTTGATCCAAAACATTTAGAAAAAAAATAATAGTCTTATATTTCGGTCTTGCTCGTGCTTTCGGTTCAGACACAATCTTAGGGATGTCTTGTGAGGAAGAAAAGTGCCTCAGGTAAGGGCTTTTTCCCCATACATCCATATTAAGTGCTAGGATCATGGTATGAGGTAGTGGTAGAAATTCTTTTCTTTTGAAAAGAAAATAATAATTAAAGTTTATTTATTTAAGTAGTAAAGTTTGAATTTTTATGAAGTTTATATATGATAACATGATTTGAAGTGTGTGGTTAATGTTAGGTTTTTACTACGTGTACATGATGACATGAATTTTTAACTGTTAATATGTCTCAAAACAATGATATGGATTTTGAGAATGCAAGTTTTGCTTTTGTACGTGGATTTCCTCTTGTTTGCGTAAGTGGTAGTTATTTTGGATTTCCTCTTGTTTGCGTAAGTGGTAGTTATTTTGGATTGTCTAGGTTTGCCTAAGTGGCGGGTTAATATCATATTTCTTAGTGGTGCCTAAGTGGCGGGATTTAGTTTGCATTTTCATTATCATGCATGGCATATGCATATGTGTGGTGCCTTAGTGGCGGGTTATTTCTGTGTGGTGCCTTAGTAGCGGGCATATATCCGGATCATATAGTATTTAAGAGCATGAATCTTGCACATAATTGCATCGCATTGGGTCTGTTATACATTTGTGTTTTGATAATTGATTAAACTATTATAATGCAACATAAATGTGTGTAAACTATACTTAAATCTGATTTGAATATATTTTTCTTAATTCTTTTTGATTGAGAAGTTTTGATACTATCTATTTTAAGACATTTTTCTGGTGCTTTGAGTATGAACTAATTTGGATAAGGAAATTGACCGTTACATTAATAAAATGTTGTAGGTACAAAAGATGAAATATGAAGTTGTCGTGTGATGAAAGTGTACGCGGGGGACAAACATTGGGTTTTTATTAAATTGTAATTTCTAAAATATTTTTGAACTCTATTAGTGTCTCTGTTGTAAAAGAATTAGTTTAAAGAGTAATATTCTATTACTTTATTTTGATAGCTTATCTTTATTTTAGTTTCACTCCAATAGTTTATTTAGAAAAAAATAATAATAGCCTTATATTTTCTAAAGAAATGAGTATTTTTTTTAAGTCACGTCTACAATCAAAATCCGAGCGTTACTCTCTCTCTCTCTCTCTCTCTCTCTCTCTCTCCTTATCGCACCAAAACCAATCGCCATCGTTCCCTCACCGATCGCCACCGTCTACCTAATTGAGCACCACCATCTCCCTCATTGATCTGTCACGCTCTGTCTCCCTATCTTTTAGCTCCATGGCTGGAACTTCAAGTTTCTCCGATGTGGCATCTCCGATCTCTCGGTTCAAATATTAGATTCACTCTCTCACCGATCTAAATTTTCGTCATCTACGTCGCATTCTTTTGTTCGTCTTTGATTCCTATTGATTTTTCTTCTATGATTCCTGATAGACTTTTAGCAAGTGTACTAAAAATGCATCGAAGTAATAAAAATAAGTTCGTATCCACGAGGATTGTGTTAATCTCAATTTGGCAATAAAGTAAATATTTAGGATGTATAAATTATTTTGTAAAAGTATATTTGATTTGATTGAATAAAATTAAATAACAGA
>Ga0099826_10003416_pt1 | contig 10761 bp, 4 predicted proteins | sample Mtrugardesep15_FD_76830 | JGI IMG/M metagenome (GOLD analysis project Ga0099826, IMG submission 76830) | Root nodule microbial communities of legume samples collected from California, USA - M. trunc garden sep15 | ecosystem: Host-associated > Plants > Roots > Nodule | place: USA: California...
TATATATTATCATTAAAATTAGGATTAGTGAATTTTGATAATTTGATTTAAGGAGTATTGATTGTATAATTCAAAATATATTTTACATCATAGAAGATGCACCACAGAAGATGAGTTGGTTCAGCATGCACAAATTTTATGATGTATATGATTAGCACAAGTTTGTTAGAGAATAGTTTCTTGTGATTAAAGTTAGATGAATAAGATTGAGTTAATTAGCTGGTTAGAGCTTAACTTGATCATAGAGTTTACTCGTTAGTTAACTAACCAAAGTTAGTTAGCATAATCCACTATATACAAAGAGTTAATGCATGCATTATGTATTTTAACAACATCTTTTCTACTCAATACAATTTACATTACTTTAATTCACACTCTCTCTTCTTTTAAATTGTTATTCATATCACACATTAATGTATAGCTTTTTAATCCAACAATTATTCCCTTTTGAGAATTAATGAAATGAATAAATTTTTTTATTTATTTTTTTAATAAAATGATTGTTCAAATATCATTTATCTAAATTGAATGCGTTTCTTCAAAATCTGAATTTTAAGACGTACACAAATTTAGATTACGTACATGTACAAGGACAGTTTCAGTATATATTTTTTTAGGGAAGGACAATTTCAGTATTATCATTCAGTTAATAAAATTGGGTGTATTGAGAAATTTTGAGGTATAACTGGAAATTGTCCTAAAAAAAATAAGATCTAATTTAACTTTATAAATATATTGTTAACATTTTGATTTTCAAATAACACCACTCATTAATTTAAGGATAAAATTAAAATAAAAGAAGGTTTAATCCTTATTTTTGTCTCTATAATATTAAATGAATCCGGTTTTGATCGTTTTTTTCTCTCTAATATTAAATGAGCTCAGGTTTGATCGCTGTAGAATAAAAAGTTTAGATTCCATCCATCTAATACTTTTTTTTTTGACAAAATCCATCTAATACTATATTCTCCTCTTTTGTTCGTTCATTTAATTTTTTTAGTACTCCATTTATCTTTGCCTAAGTGAATGTGCAGATGTGGCATGTTGAGTTGGACTATGTTATTATTTTATATATTTTTTAGGTAAAATTACTCTCATCATCCCTTAACTTAATTTTAGTAACGATTTTGTCTTTTTTTTTATGTCATTTTCGTCCTTTGATCTTGTATAGAGATTTTCAAGATTCAAATATGTGATTTTATTTTGATATGAGTCCATAGTGTTCAAATCTATGATACTTCACTCATGTTTTCATACGAGCTTATAGCTCAGTCATGATATCATTTTAGTATTTAACTGACCTAAGAATAAATCAAATAATAGATTCGTGTTAAGGTTAAGTCAAAATCTGATCAATATATTTCATCATATCCACAAACCCTCATGACCGTTAGCCTAACATATTGCTTTTGGAGCTTATAAGAATATCTAATTTTGTCATGCATATTTCTCACAAAAGTACTAGATTAGAAGAAAATTAAAATTTTCAAAAGGTACCCAAGCTGGTGAGCTTACTTACTTTCTTACAACTTGAGTTTTTTCTTGGCTTAATTGCAGTTTTAACCCTTTAATTTTCACAAAGTTGCGATTTTGGCCTTCTAAGAAAAAAACTACAAAACGGCCCCTTAATTTTGCATATGTAGCAGTTTTGGCCCCCAAGGTCAAAAAAATAAAAAAAAATAACACGTGGCACCTCACTTAGGGTGCCACGTCAGCGTAGACTGAGTCAAAATTGGCATTGGGGGCCAAAACTACCACATATGCAAAACTTATGGGGCCGTTTTGTAGTTTTTTTTAGAGGGTCAAAATCGCAACTTTGTGAAAGTTAGGAGGTTAAAACTGCAATTATTTTCTTCCCTAATTAAAACATTCTTTAACTTACTATTACTAATTACACATAGTTAATTAATATGCACACCATGGTCATGACTCATGACGGCATAGATAAATCCTCATGGCCATGGACCTATCTTTTGCTTTCTATTTCTACTTTGTAGACCCCTCTAACTGTAACAGTAGCATAATTCATTTGGTAACTATCATCAAGCATGTGTGAAAGGAAATCAGCCTAGTTGATAAAGGTTCAATTCATATCCCACATGAAACTTCAAGAATAGTTTTTCTCTTCCCCAGTTATTTTTATCTTATTTTGTCTAGACATACATAACACAAAAACTTCAAGAATGAGACCAACATAACTTACTCATATATGTAAGCAAAATAACTATTAATATGTTGAACCTACAACTTATACAAAAAGGGGACATATTCAAAAACATCAAATCTTTAGGATCGCAATGATACCAGTTCATCTAATCTAACCAATCAGAACATATTTGAGAATATAATGAAACAAACAAACAAAAAAAGTCAAATCCCATCTCCTTATTTTCCATAGAAATGATGACAAGCCTTCCATATTTCTTACTCCTTTGTTTTCTCTCGAAAGTTGTTTTATAAAAGAGTGATACAAGATTATATTAGTCAATTATGTTAGGCCCCTAAAGTAAAGTAAATATATAAATATATGAAGTGGAAGAAATTGTGAGATAAAGTACATATATAAATATATGAAGTGGAATAAATTCTGAGATAAAGTAAATATATAAATATATGAAGTGGAAGAAATTGTGAGATAAAAAAAATCAACAAACCAAACATGCATAGCAAAGATTGGAAGTTTCACCCGAGAGCGTTTAGATGAGATGAAACGAGTCTCTTCTAATTTAACCAAGGTCTTGGGTTCGAATCCAGCCTTGGACATGCAACAGTGTTAAAATTCTTAGGGAGAACTTACCGCTTATTTAGATCCCACAATGCTCGAAGAATTAGTCTCCGCAGTTGCACGCGGAGATACGCGGTTTAAAAAAAAAAAGCTTGGAAGTTTTGTTCAAGGAAAATCTAGGAAAGAATAAAGGTAGGATCCACATAAATAAAGTAAGAAGATTATGCCATTATGGTATTATTGACAATGAATGTCCTTTCATTCATTTTTTTTTGACAATGTCTTTCATTCATGTATTAAAAAACTCGTTTCCTAAACGTTTTTTGTTCAAGAATTACCCTATAAGATACATGATTTTGGGTGGATGTTTCACTTCCAAGTTTATCCTTCATTCAACATATTATATTTACAATTTTATTTCATTTACTTTATGATTTAAATTATTAATTGAAAAGTATTAAATCCTTTTAAAATAGGAACAACAGACTACGATATGAATTTAATTATTAATTAAAAAATAGTTAATCTCATTAAAATAGAAGCAATATTTGACATTATTAAAAAAACTTATTTTAGTTTTATTTGTCAATTTGTTTGAAAGGCTTAAAATATATTTGATCATAGTATATAACAATATTGATATTTTTTTATATATAGGATTAAGCAAAGTGGAACCTAGTGTATATCTTTCGGATAATAATAATAATAATAATAATAATAATAATAATAATAATAATAATAATAATAATAATAATAATAATAATAATACAATTCAATCCACTACAAAGTGTGTATATAATAAAGATATAAAACCCAAGATCACTTGCTTTAGATTGGTAAAATACATCTTCTAGTTTAACAAGAGGTCGTATGTTCAAATTCAGTCTTGAAAATACATCAACCTTAAATTCTGCTGAGAGAAAACATTGTCATTTATTACGATCTTATTTAGAACGAGTGATTAGTTTCTGCAGTTGCAAACAAAAGATTCTTGATTTACATAAAAAAGAATAGATTTGACAAAATATCATGATAAAAAGATCACGGCAATGAAACAACGTAACTAAAACACAAACATTACAAGGTAGGAAATCCAAGACAAGTTGATATGTTATGTAACCAAGATTATAAAACTCAAGATGAATTAAGTCCTCAAAATCATAGATATCATAGATAATTAAGTGTTTATCTTTTAACCACCAACAAACAGTAACTTTCGGTTTATTTACTAATTGTCGTAGCGAAGACTCCTTTCCTTATGATGGAAAATGGAAGAATTTTTCTTCTTTCAAATAATCCAAACTATCATATGCATACAAAAACAAATCGTTTTAGAAAAAGAATTTTTAAGGCATTATGTTTAAAAATTCTTCTTTCAAGGTTGATGGAAGTCAAAAAGAGATTGAATACTAGCCCATGCTTGTCTCAAATGTTCCTTCTTGGCAGAAGCAGTATCAAAGTATTTTTGGTTCTTGCAGTAAGGTCATCACAATTTTTAAGGAAATAATTTGATTGGTTGATTTTAATGGTAAAATTGGTATCATATATTAAAACATCAAACAATTATATTGAATATTGTATTTTCAATATGGCTATAAATATTTACATTGCATTCCTCACCATTTCATCCACACTTACTTTTTCTATTGGTTTTCTTTCTTTAAGTTAAACCATTGAATAACACTTTCCACAAAATCATTCATTAATGGCATCATTGTTTCTGTTTTTGCATCTTTTTCTCTTCCATTTTCCATCCTTCTCTTCTTCTTTCAATTTTTCATGTCATCATGATGAGAGCTCTGCTTTGCTTCAATTCAAAGCCTCTTTTACTATAAATTCTGAATCTTTTCATTCTTGTGATGAATCTCTTTTGAAAACAGCAACATGGAAAAATGAGACTGATTGCTGCTCATGGCATGGTGTCACGTGTGACACAATATCCGGCCATGTGATTGGCCTCAACCTCCACTGTGAAGGCCTCCAAGGTACACTCGATCCTAACAATACCATTTTCCGTCTTTCTCACCTCCAAACACTCAACCTTTCTAATAATGATTTCTCCGGATCAAGTTTTCATTCTAAGTTTGGTAGGTTTCCGAGTCTTACTCATCTTGACTTATCTGATAGTTTCTTGTATGGTGAAATTCCAACTCAAATCTCACAACTTTCCAAATTACAATCACTTTATCTTTCTAAGAATAATGATTTAGTTTGGAAAGAGACCGCCTTGAAGAGGCTTGTGCAAAATGCAACAAATTTGAGGGAACTAATTTTGGATGAAACAGATATGTCTTCAATAAGACCGAACTCTATAGGATTACTCTTCAATCAATCTTTCTCTTTGGTTGTTCTTAATCTTCATTCAACAAGGTTAACTGGAAAACTGAAAAGAAACCTTTGTTTACCAAGTATTCAAATGCTTTATATGTCAAATAATGATGAACTTCAAGGCCAACTTTCAGAATTGAGTTGCAGCGCTTCTCTTAGAATCTTAGATCTTTCATCTTGTTCATTCAAAGGAGAAATTCCTATGTCTTTGTATAACCTCACACATCTTACCTTTCTAACTCTCTCAAATAACCACTTAAACGGTTCAATCCCATCCTCAATTTTAACACTTCCACTTCTAACTTTCTTGTATCTCGATCACAACGAACTCAGTGGTCAAATTCCAAATGCATTTCAAATATCAAACAAATTTCAAGTATTAGATTTGAGTGATAACAACATTAGAGGTGAATTGCCAACATCACTTTCGAACCTTCAACATCTCATTCACTTGGATCTTTCATTCAATTCATTTAACGGTCAAATCCCAGATGTGTTTGGTGGGATGACAAAACTGGAACAACTCAGTCTATATTCTAACAATTTAGAAGGACAAATTCCGTCTTCATTATTTAATTTGACTCAACTTGTTTCATTATTGTTTTCTAGTAATAAATTAGAGGGTCCTCTACCCAACAAAATCCCAGGGTTCCAAAATCTAATTAATTTTAATTTAAATGTCAACTTGCTAAATGGAACAATTCCTTCCTCTTTGTTATCTTTGCCTTCTTTGGTAAGTTTGGATCTATCAAATAATCAACTTTCAGGACGTATCAGTGCAATCTCATCATATTCCTTAAAGAATCTATATCTAACCAACAACAAGCTACAAGGAAATATTCCAAAATCCATTTTCAACCTTCCAAACCTAACTGGACTAGATCTATCATCAAACAACTTGAGTGGTGTTGTCAATTTTCAACTCTTCTCCAAACTTACAAATCTTGAATTACTATCCCTTTCATGGAATAGTCAATTATCACTAATCTTCGAATCCAATGTCGATTATAGTTTTTCAAACCTACAAGAACTGGAATTGTCTAATGTTAATTTGATCGAATTTCACAACTTACAAGGAGAATTCCCAGCTTTGTTTTTTCTTGATCTTTCCAATAACAAACTTAATGGAACAATGCCTAATTGGTTACTTGAAAAAAATCCATTGAAATTTTTGAACCTATCTCAAAACTTGTTCATGTCAATAGATCAATGGATTAATGTCAATACATCCAATGGTTATTTGTCAGGCCTTGATCTAAGTTTTAATTTTCTGGATGGTAAAATCCCTTTGACAGTTTGCAATATCAGTTCACTTGAATTTCTCAACTTGGGACACAACAATTTGACTGGTATCGTTCCACAATGTCTTGCTGATTCACCATCCCTTCAAGTTTTGGATCTACATATGAACTCGTTTCATGGCACTTTGCCACGGAACTTTTCAAAGGACAGTGAGCTTGTCACTCTGAATCTCAATGACAACCAATTAGAAGGCCATTTTCCGAAATCCTTGTCTCGGTGTAAAAAGTTGGAGTTTCTAAACCTCGGAAGCAACAAAATAGAAGACAATTTTCCTAATTGGCTTCAAACTCTGCAATATTTGAAAGTCTTAGTTTTACGAGAAAATAAGTTGCATGGTCCTATTGAGAATTTAAAGATCAAGCATTTATTTCCAAGTTTAATCATTTTTGATATATCGGGCAACAACTTTAGTGGTTTTCTACCAAAAGCCTATTTAAAAAATTATGAAGCCATGAAGAAGGTTACTCAAATGGTTGGGGATAGCAGTTTGCAATACTTGGATGAGTCATATGAATTATTCGACGGACAATACACAGATTCTGTGACTGTGGCAACAAAAGGGAACAAAATGACACTGGTGAAAATTCCAAAAATCTTTGTAATTATTGATTTATCAAGAAACAAATTTGAAGGAGAGATTCCAAATGCTATTGGAGAGCTTCATGCACTTAAAGGGCTTAACCTTTCCCATAACAGACTTACCGGTCATATTCCCAAATCCATAGGTAACTTGTCATACTTGGAATCTTTGGATCTTTCCTCAAATATGTTAACCGGTGTGATTCCTTCAGAATTAACCAATCTGAACGGTCTTGAAGTCTTGGATCTTTCCAATAATCATCTTGCAGGAGAAATACCTCAAGGAAAGCAATTCAATACATTTTTAAATGATTCCTATGAAGGAAACTTGGAGTTATGTGGATTTCCCTTGTCAAAGATTTGTGGACTTGAACATCATTCTCCACCTTCATCCAACAACTCTTGGAGTGAAAAGAAATTTGGATTTGGATGGGAACCAGTGGCAATTGGATATGGATGTGGATTTGTGATTGGAATAGGAATTGGATATTGTATGTTTTTAATTGGAAAGCCTAGATGGCTTGTGATGATATTTGGTGGTCAGCCTAAGAGAAGAGTGAAAAGAAGGATAAGAATGAGGAGGAACCATGGTACAACGATGAATCAGAATCAGATGGTGCAGATGTCATAGTCTTATTGCTGTGGCGTGACAATCTTGTCACTCTTATTTTATTTTCGCTTCTAAAAATGTACCGAATGTTTTGTGACTCTTGTTATTTAATAAAATTGCCAGTTCCATTCAAAATTAAAATAAAAATACCAGTTTATCTATATGTTTTTAACTAGTGGTATGTAGCTAGAATTCATAATATAGCAGTGTTTGGTTTTTCTTTTTTGAGGAAATAATACTTGCAAATGTCATATTTGATCGTATACCAAATCAAGATAGAACTCTCACTTTTCAACCATCACAGTTATCTCTGTCAATTCTGTCAAAAAGAATATCTGTAAGAAAAAAAAATATAAATTTCACATTCAAATACTTCGTAAGTAAAATTTTCCACTTATATGAGCACCCTGGATTGGATTTACTTGTTTGAAAGAGATAGGAAATAAATGAAAAAATGCTACTTAATCTACTTAGATTTTACCTTGTGTTTAAAATAAGTTTGACGTAAACAAGACAATCTTGTCATTCTTATTTGATCATGTTTTAGTTAAGAAGTGTTATTAAATAAAACTGGAAGCTGTTTCCTTCTGCATCTCTTCAGGATATAGTTAGCAAAGGAACCTCTAGGAATTTGATCAATAACCAATTCAGAAGTGTTTTATTTGTGAAATAACCTCAAGGTTAATTTGTTTGGTGAAGTACAATTGAAGGAATTCTGTGCCATCAAGAGTTATCATGCTTGCTTGAAGGGAGTCTCTGGCGCACAAAGGTATAATTCATCCTTTCTTTAGTGTTTTCTGTTTTGATGCAATCACCTGTTTTTTCCATGTACATTCTCTTACAATATAATGTTACTAGAAATGTCACAATTTTATAAGAATCACTGATTGGTAGTTGAATTTGTGCTTCAATTGAAGTTAAGGTTTTTTCTTCTGTTTTATTGGGTGGACGCTGTCAAACTAAAACTTTCCAGTGCATCAGGAATGAAAGCGTTGTCATGAAAATTCTGCTGCAAAACTACGCCGAACAGATGCCAATGTGGTGTGATGGGATACTACTCGAGACTTCTGAATTATTGTTAAGAACTCTTAAATCTTTCTAAACATTCTAATTTTTAAAAAACAATAAACTAAATGTATTTTAGACATGGTAAGTGTGATATCTGCATCTCATGAATTGATATTTGCATGAATAGTGAGCAAAGTGTTATGCATATATTTGGTGACATTACTAAGAAATCAGCAAAAAAGCAGGCTACAGTTAAAAGCTTTATTGAGGATTTCTGTGCCATCAAAAGTTATCATGCTTGCTTGAAGGGAGGCCGCAGCGTGCAGAGTATTATTGATCCTTCTTTCATGTTTTATGTGTATTATGTTTTCAACATAGGGAGGAGACCTATCACCTATCTTTTTAATGTAAATTTTCTTACAATATTATGTTATTCAAAGAAATTTCACAATGGTGCTGTCATGAAAATTCTGCTGCATAACTATGCAGAACAGATTCCAAAGTGGTGTAATGAACATATACATAGGATTGATGGGAGAATGTAGTACCAAGAGGCAGCAATTTGAAATCATGATATGCTGCTGGCGGAAGCACCAATAAATCTTTGTAAAGTATCATTAAGAGTAGGCATAATAACAATTAACAAGACTATAATATTTTATGAACATTTGATACTAATGGTATTGGTGGATGTGATGTAAAGACTTTGAATGATCTAACATTAGCATATCTTATTCTGTGATTAGATTTTTTAATACACAATCTTTTGTGAATATTCAATCTTCTTTCAGAGGTTATAATCGCATCATAAATTTAGTACTGGTTTTAATCGCATCATAAATTTTGTTTTCACTGTTTCTCTTCCTTTTCATCACTGCAGAGTGTTGGCACAGATCGTAGATAATTAGTCATCAATGAAGAGCTTGATATAGATTTGGAATATCTTAGGGCGACATTTTATGGTATATCTGATTAGTCCCTTCTAGATTTCTACAACGTAAACTGTCGTGATTTGGATGCTACTGCTATTAACATGCTCAGCCAACTTGACTACAAATCTCTGACAGATGCAGGATATTGCTGATGTTTCATTCAAAACCATAATTGCCAGATGATTCTGCTTCATCAAAACAGAAAAATGCAACATCTGTAGCCAGTACTTCTTCTGGTCACTTGTGACTTGATTTCCAAATGTTAACTGAAGACACAGCTATGACGACTGCTTTGTTCTGTTTCGAATTTCGTACTTCATATATATAGTATTTGGCTTAGTTTCAACTTTTTACAAGTTTTAGGCTTGTTATAGGCTTTTGAAAAAATAGACCTATGCACTCTTCATGAGTTAATTGAATATGTGATCCCAAGTGAGAATTAAACGCTGACACCGTCTTTATTTTCTTTTTGATTGGTAATGAAAAGAAAGCACTCAATTTGAGTATAAATTGCTAATAAAATGAGATCAGTCCGAATAACAATTCAGATTCTTTAAATTCTTCTTTTTCGCTCAAATTCTCTCTACTCTAAATTTTGTATCGAGAACTATGTCACACGCATACAGAACTGATAGATGTATAAGAAAATTGTAGAACTTAAATATTCTTAATATGGCAAGCTAAATAAATACTATTCAGCTTCTACATTTCAAATTGGGATATTTCAGTCCACCCGAGATCATATCAGATGTTCACACATTTTCTTCTTTTCCATTGAAGTGATTTTTTGCTATAATCTAGAGTATCAAAATATCAACTACTGAGAATAAGTTATTGTCTAGAGAAAGTGTAGTACAAATTGTAAAATTCCAAGACAACTATAACCATTATATTCTAATACTTCCCCTCAGAATTGAAACTCACCAATCTCTCAGTTTTTGAAATATAGACACGCTTAACAAAAACAACAATAGCAAAGCTCAAAAGTTTGTTTCTCATTAGGCGAGACAAAACAAAAACAAAACAATGCCATAAAGTTGAAATATAAATTCCAAATAACAATTTGTAACAAGAGATGTGCACACACTTGGTTGAATATATTGTGGTCTTTAAGTTTTGTTAACAATTCAATAGCCTTGTCAACGTGATAGTTTTTGCAGAAAGCATCCAATAAAGAATTGTAAGTAAATATATCAGGTGGTTGACCTCTATCATGCATCTCACCGATAAGTTTCAAAGCATATGAGATTCTTCCCGATTTGCAAAAACCATCAATA
>Ga0099826_10003418_pt1 | contig 10761 bp, 2 predicted proteins | sample Mtrugardesep15_FD_76830 | JGI IMG/M metagenome (GOLD analysis project Ga0099826, IMG submission 76830) | Root nodule microbial communities of legume samples collected from California, USA - M. trunc garden sep15 | ecosystem: Host-associated > Plants > Roots > Nodule | place: USA: California...
AACCAACAGCTGTAAGTGTATTCTTTTATCTGATGATGTTTTATTGTAATGATTGCAACTTTATATTATCTTATAACCAAATTTCAATAACTTAGAGCCTCCAACTGTAACTATTTTTTATAACAGGAAAAGAAAAAGAAGAGAAAGGCAAAATCTGAATTGAAGATAAATGTCAAAAAAGCCAATTTCAAAACAAGTGATAGACTTAGGACATTGAAGACAAAGAATGTTGATGGAGCGGGCAAAGATGAAAACACACCATTTGTGATTGCCGATGATGATGATCATGAGGCTGAAGCTTGAGCAATAGATCCAAAAATTGGTTCATGTGTGCAAGCTATTGGAGGACTGAAGCAGTGGGAAGACATTATGGTCAAATTGACACAATGATGGATTACTTTTTTTTTTTGTTTTTTTGTTTTTGGATGTAACTGGTTAGATATGGTCATCATGAACTTGATTTAGACAACATTTTATTCTACTTTTTTGGATGTAATTTCTTACATCATATGATGAATATTATCATGAACCAATTATAGATAGCTTTGTTCTACTTTTTTGGATGTAAGTAGTAACATCATATCATCATGGTGTTATGAACTTATTTGTTAGTGAAAGTTTAATGAATGATATTTTGATATATTAGTACGTTATTGTGTTCATGGCTATTTTCGTTAACTAAAAGTTATTATTTCAACATCACCAAGAGTAATATTTTTGTGGTGTGATTCGGACGAGGAATATATAAAGAATAAGAAGAAATTAATAAATGAAATTTTGGGTTTGTTTTGATGGGAAAAAAAGAAGAAGAAGAAGAAGGCCTCGCAAGTGATGATAAGAGAGAAATAATTGTCTTTTAATTAAACACTAAGGGTATTTTGGCAATTTGCATAATGTTCAATTAATTTTTTTTAGAAAAAACCATTAAACAGAAATTCTGATTTTTTTTTTAAAAAAAAGTGACGTGTCAATGCCACATAATGATGTGTCAGTGCCACCTAATGACGTGTTAGTGCCATGTCAGCACCGTTAGTGGTCACTTAACAGCAGGGACTAAAAGTTGTAACGGAAAATTTTGTAGGGACTAAAAAGTGTGATTTATTTTTATAGGGACTAAAAACAAAACTGCAAATATTTATAGGGACCAAAAACTTAATTAACCCTACAAATTTTACCTTTTAAGTTAAAAACTAGTAATAATAATTTGCATGAATTACATTTTATTTAAAATGATGATAAATAGATAAAATAATATTTAAAACAACTATTAATTGTTAAAATATTACTTCTTTTGTAAGTGGGACCACATAGTACAAATTTTATTACTTCTTTTAAACGTGAGACCTGTTAGTTGCCTAGGAGAGAGAAGGTCCTTATATAGTTACATGTTCTTTAACAGAGACTCATTTTTTCTTCCTCCAATGGAGGTCCTTAGAAAGGAGTGGTCCTTATTAAGTAAGGACCTCCCATTGAAGATACTCTTAGTAAGAATTGTTTAATATATTTCAGTGACTAGAGAGTGTTATTTTCTCGTATAACAATATCTAATATAATATTCTATTTTAGAAATAAAAGAATCTTCCTTAGAAAGAACAGAATCTAGTTTCTATTATTTAATTATTCAAAATCTTTTTTCTACAAATAAGCTATTATCTATGCGCAATTTAATAGATTAATGAATCTCTCAAAATATTAAAATTTATTTAAGAGAATGATATCACAACAAATATTTCTCATGCACAGCAACCAATAAATAATTATTCAAAGTCCGATTAATAATGACTAATATGTTAAAATTGTAAACATTTATAATAATACTTCTTTGAAATCTTATATAATACTTGAAGATAGTGATTTAGAAAAGTTGGCATATACCAAAAATTATTGGTTCAAGTGTTCGATTTATCCGTGTAGAAAAAAATTCGGTCGGGTGGAATATATATTCCACCTTGCATGTTCCACAATTTTCTAATAGAGACTAATTACTGTCACGTCATGGTAAAAATTTCGTATTAATATGCTGGTAACTTAAAAGAAGAAGAAAAAAATAAAGAAAAGCTACATATATATGTATGGTCATAAACATAACATATAACAGTTATAGAAATCCTATCTGAAATTAACCTTTCTTGCGTTTGAATTGTAAAAGTGAATATAGAATTGATATAGAATAGAATCGACGTACGTTGTTAATTATTCTTTTCATGATCTTTAAAAAAAGAAAAATCTTTATATGCCGGTCACGATATATGGTAGTCTTTCTTCGACTATAGGGTTTCCAAATTCCATAAATATATTTTTGGTTGATTGCAAAAGTGTATTTTGTGCAAAGGGGAATTTCTTTGCTTTGAAGAGATTGGTTGAAAGTGGAGAATATCTATGCATTCAGATAGATATGGATCAAACTTGCTATACTTGTCTAGTTTGGTGACGATAGCTTTCTTGATTTGGAAAAAGTATAAGTGGAGCACGTGGCTAGGGTTGTATTATGCTTGTCTATTGTCTATTTGGTGCGTTGCTTCTATCCACTAACCATCTTGTGTTGTCGTCATGTGAAAATCAAAACCCCATTCCCTATCCTATCTCACTTCACTTTGTCTCTCCACAACCTATTCTATCTATTCTCTCTTTTGTACTTTGTTTTGTCTCTTTTATACTACTGCTCCCTTCTCTACAAAGTAATAATATTGCTACTAGAAAAGTAGTAATGGTGGTGAGTATTCAATTGAACGTGCTTATTTGTTAGCTGAAATTTGGAAGACTTAAGTTTGATTTAGTCAAAAAAGAAATAAGGTGTAGGTTTCGTATGTAATTTATCATGTTTATTTTTAGATTAAGTTCAGCGTCTTTAAAAGTCTTTGTGATTTTGTTAGTTTAATTAAATGATTTTTTTGAAGGAGTTTAATTAAATGCTTGTTACTTTTTTGTTCAACAAAAAATGCTCCTTACTTTTTATTCTTTCATAAGAAGATTTTTTTTCTTTAAAAACTTGATATCCATTTCAAAAATCGATTAATTCAAAGAATTCAATCTCATGGTTGATATGCAAAACCACATTTAAACACAATGCAAACTAAAAATTGTTGAGAGAAGGTCCATTTATGATATGATATTAATTGTTTTTAGTCTATATCACTCATTTCTCTACACCCTCAATTTTTCGGTATATTTATTTGTGTAAATTTTATAGAGAAATAAATTTTGATGATTAAAATCGATTATACATAAATCTACAATTAGTATTATACATTGTCCTTACCAACTAATCTAAGCTCACGAAGGCAAATCAACAACTAGTAAAGTGGTCAATTATGTATACCTATCTTCTTATGCTCCCTAATTGTTCTTTTTTTTTACCTTTTTTTATTATAAGTTTGTTTTTATATAACATTCTTTTAACGTAATATTCTTTTCATTTTACTCCTATTTAAAAATGCTATAGTATATCTTTGTATGATAAATTAGTGCACCAGCTGCTTATTAAGAAAGAAAAATAAAGTGCAGCACCATTTGTTATGTTTTTCTTTTTGGAAATGACGAGTATTTATTATAAGGTTAAAATGCACTTTTGATCCCCAAGTTTCACAAACATGTGATTTTGGTCCTCTAAGTTTAAAAATAGCATTTTTGGTCTAAGTTTTACCCACTTTGTAAATCCATAGTACCCCTTGATTTTGACTCAGTCAAAGCTGACATGGCGCGTTTTTTCAAAAACAAGTTGACACATAAGCAGATGACGTGTAAAAAAAAATTCTCACATGACTGTTTCTATGCAACGGATCTATTTGTCATCTTTCTTATCTTCTTCTCCGTAAATACCCAAAAACCTCCATTGCTCTTTTTCTACCATACCCAAATCTCCATTGTTATTCTTTTTTCTTCTCCATAAACAATTATTGTTTCCAATTTCGAAACAATTCCTTGTCTTTGTTTGACAATGAATGAAAATTAAAGAATTAAGTATTATGACTTTGTTTAACAATGACTTTATTTAGCAAAATAAACCAATCTTCCAACCTTTGTACCTTAAAAAAAAATCACCTTACAACCTGTAAAATTTTGCAGGTCCAGTTTTGGTACCTCCACATGGTCAAAACATAAACACAACCCACACCAAAAATGATAAAATAGTTTTTAATATAAATTGCAATTAAATAAAATATTGAGTTCTCTACGTTTTTTCTTTCGAATTCTCATTTTTTTATGCTTTTTCTTTTATTATAAATAGCAATTATCATAGCTAGATTTAATCTATGTTTGATAATATCCACATCAACAAAAAACATAAAATAGCGTCATGTCAGCTTTGACTGAATCAAAATCAAGAAGGGTTGTGGATTTGTAAAGGGGGTAAAACTTAAGGAACTAAAAATGCTATTTTTAAACTTGAGGGACTAAAATCGCAAGTTTGTAAAACTTAGGGGGACCAAAAATGCATTTTAGCCTTATTATAATAAAAAATTTGAAGCACCGTTTGTTATGTTTTTTTTTTCGTCTAGATTCTTATTCTCTAATATTGCTGAAAATTTTAAGATGATGACGTGCTGTCTTTTACTAGAACCTTTATTTGTAGACGTCAACGATTATAATATGACCCCAACCTTCTTATTATGATTCACCAAAATCACTTGTCTGAACCATAATTGTTGGAGCAAGCTAACGCATTAGGTGATTGTTCATGTGCTCAATACACTATCAAAAGTTTGCAACAACTTAAGGTGGTTGAATGAGCAATCACTCTTTTTTTATAAGAATCGCATAAGAAATGCAAGTGAACAAAAAGAACTGATTATTGGACTTAAAACAGACTGGAAGTTGCTCTTTAGGCACCTACCATTTACTCACGAGCACCTCAAACTTTCAAAAATATCCTTGATGATAGTTAACTATCGTTCGCATGTGAATGTTAGTTAGCTAATAGCTCCCGTTCATTGATCTCAATAACTGTTTGTGTCAATTGTTCACAATAACTGGACAAAACCATCAATTCCTTTGTTTTTTTTTTTTGAAGGAATCAAATGATACCTCTTAACAGTTAACATGTATCTTTATGTATGTGTGTGATTCCAAATTAACAAATTCTTCAGTGTTATGTGATTTAAGGTATCATTTACCTTAAGGCTAAAAAGTTTCTAAGTTTTTTTTTTTTTTTTCACTTAGTCGAGGATTCCTCAACTCGTGATACATCTCAGTTATGTTATGAATGAATAACAGAATTGCTGATATTAATTTCAAATGGTGATTCATCTGCTCGATCCTTAATTGATGTAATGTTGGTGATGGAGAGTACTTTGATGATTTCGTTGAAATGGTTATTGGTTAAGTCTAAATATGTTGTCCAACGTTGAACCATAATTAATTACCGTTCAAATATATGGTTGAACCCTCAACGGTAGTAGTTAAATACCGTTCACAGGCAGACAGTTAACAACCGTTGGGGGTATTTTCAAAAATTTGAGGTGTTTGTGAACAATTGTTAGGTTAGATGCCTAAAGAGCAACTTCTGAAAACACTAATGAGAATCATTTTTAATCAATTTAAAAAGTCCAAATCACAGCAACGAGTCACTCTTTAAAAAAAAAAAACATTTTATGATGTAAATTACAGAAGAAGAAAATGAAAAATAATTCAAATGCAAAAACTAGAGTTGCCTAAGAAAAATCAATTTCCATATTGTAAATAGCAGTATGAAAAGAGTTAACTGGGTAAGAAAACCTTGTTACAAGTAAACGTATCATACAAGTGGAAACCCACAATGCACGACAGTTCACTAACCACAAAAATTATTTATGAAATTTGGTGCTTTCCTAAATCACGTACTAGGTTCAAAGTTGAATAAGACATTTTATAAATAAAAATGAAAAAGCTAATTTTCTTGGATCATTTCTGAAAATATATAAAAATAAATTATGAATTTTTAAAATCAAAACCTGTAAAAGAAAACCATCTCCAAAAAATCATAGTATACAGAGAGAATACCCACTATTATTTATTACTTAGGGGCTCCCAACTTTTGTATGGTACTCAAATATTTCAATCCTTTCTTTCTCTTGTCTTTCTATATGATACACCAGAATTTATATGACTAAAATGATTGGATCCTGCTCTCTCAAAAGAATCACTCTCCCTAAAACTACTACTACTCCTACATGTATCTAACTTCCTATGCTCTATACTTGTGTTATGATGCAAATGAGAAACACCTGCCTCACTCCTTTCAACGTTCACCGGTCTTCTCCTATGCAAATGACTGTCTATCTCCACCCTCGAACTTGTGCAGGAATCGCCACCTCCACCTCGTACTGAGTTACCAACAATATAATCAGCAAATTCGTCGGTACTTGATGAATCACATGTGCTATCGGTGCTGCAAGAACATTCGTCGGAATTGTTGCTGATAAGGGATGAATTATCACTTGACGAGTCTTCTTCCATGATACTTTTCATGTGATGAAACTTGGAATGGATCGTCTCTAAAGCGGGTAAACCACAAGAAGAAATCGAATTAGTCATGATGCGTTCAGCAGAACCAGAATGTGAAGATGCATGTTTGTGCTTCATTATGACAGATTTTCCATTGACTTTGCTTTTTGAATCCGAGGACGCTATCATGTCCCTGATTAATCTTGGAGCCCTAGGTGAGCACCTGCAAGGTGGTTGGTTCAGTTAGAAGTAGACGAGACAATACATTCATAATATAGAGAAAACAAGATATTAACCTCAAAAAAAAGAACACATATAAAACAGATGGGTTACCTTGCATAAAGAAGCATGTATGCTCCTTTTGTCAAGACTGTTTCCAATTCAACAGGTGTCACCTGTAGGTCAAATAGATGAAATGGTTAAATGAGTTCAAACAGTGGAAATTTCAGAAAATAAAACATAGGGCACATTTGGATTGGCTTATTTTTGAGCTTATTAAAAATAGCTTATGCAAATATATAAACTTTAATGTTAATTTATAAGTTTTCACCAACAAAAATTGTATCTTCGCAGCATGTTTTTTCATAAACTACATTGACAAGCTTATAAATAATACAAATAAAGCTCATTTATTTGCATAAGCTCAAAATAAGCCTTATCCAAACGGGCCCATAGTAGTTGTCATTATTGTGAACACAGCTTTATATGAAAAAATCTATGAGCACACTTTGGTCCAACATTATATCCTTACTCCTTAATATAATTAATGGAAGAGTTTAATGGGCATACACCACGATTTGTCCTTGTCATACCACTATATTCACAATACCTAAAAGGGGTGATGTTGCAAAATAATGCATTTCCATTGACTGTCGGTGTAAAACTGTTTTACACTGTGCATATCCTTTAAATCTATCATCGAACTCAATAAATCTTGTCATAGAACTTGTACTAGGTCCTAACTCAACCCAAAAGCTAGTTCTTAAAGTAGGGATTTCCTCCACCTTACGAGAGAGCTATACTTTGGTCATATGTCTAATCAATGAGGGCCTAAACATACCCCTATGTACATTGAAGGTGCTGTCGGCTACAATGAAAGCAATCCATAGTAATCGCAATAAAGGTGGCTAGGAGTGACAGCAATTAGGGTGTTTACCCCAAAAAAAACTCAACCCATGTCTAGAGGATAGTGCAGAACAAATTTACATGGGGTTTCATGGGCTCAAACGAAGGTGCCATACATCTAACATGCATTTATCATTTGTCTACCTTCATAAAGTTATTATTCACGGTTCTATTTTGCCATGGTTAAGATTTATGCAAATAAATAGAAACTGACACGTACCACACTGTCATCAACTTTGAACCAACTGTTCTGGAAATTCTTCACATAACCCACGTAGTGACCTGAAAAAGCAGCGTTCATGGTATCCAGGTGTACAACGACCCCATACAGCCTGTATATGGCCAGATCACTAGTTCCACTCATGAAGGGTGCCAAGTCAAGTATTTCTGGAAACCGAATTGACTTATTAAGCTTCCCAAATTTTCCAGACTGCAACACATGTCGAAAATATTAAATATGCATACAGGATAGATTGAATGGTAAAAAAATTCTTTGAATGTAAGACAAATACCCGAAACCTCTTCAATGCAATTGTTAGAACATTAGGTGCCTCTGAAACTGCCATTTGCTTCTTGGCCTTCTCATAAGATTTACATCTGTTTAACATGGAAGTGTTTGATTAACTAAATTTACATCTGTTTAACATGGAAATGTTTGATTAATTTATAAAGGAAATTCCTTCGATAACAAAAAAAAAATTGAAAACACAATAAAACACAACTATGCCAAGGATTTCAACAATTTAACACATCAAAAAACTTAAAAAAGAAAACAAATGAAGGACAACAATCATTGAAGGGAAACGAAACAATTTAATCAAAAAACTTGAGTGATAAGTTTCAACTTCCAATTCAATTCCAGATATCCAAATTATGATTTCAATCTACAAAAAAATGTAAGCCATGAATAAGTATTTCTAAACCACGGTCAGATTATGAGACATATCATACAATGAAAATCCTTGCAGACCTTAATAACCAAATAATCTATGATCTGTCATTTCTGTCAGAAGTTGTTGTGAAGCTATTATTATACTAAGTCTTCAACATCTACAGGTGACCTTATATAACATTGAAAGCACGGGTAAATTTAAAACTGTAAGCACTAAATATGTTCTTTTGACCTTAATATATAGCCTTGATAGCATGCATGAGTAATACAATTTTCCAAAAGGCACCTACCTGCCACAATGGTATTTGTTTTCTCCATCCAGAGTCTCGGTGCTCGTAAATTGTTTAAGGGCCTCCTCCAGAGATGTTATCTCCCCTTCTATCTCAACAGTTAAATCCATCATCCTTTCTTGGCGCTCAGATTTCCCTCCACATTTCATGCATTGTATCTGCAAACATATTATCCGTCTTGCTTGGGTAAGTAAATGCTAGTTTACAGCAATAATAGCATTATCTAATTAAAAACACAAGCCAACACTATGCTACATCTATAAGCTGGAGAGGTACAAAATTGTTACAGATAAATGCATATTTATTTTCAGAAAAAAAATATATAAATATACCTTCGAGCGTAGGTAGCCTCCAAAGGTAAGACCAACTAAATTAGTTTGCTCTTTTAATGCATCTGATGCATCAACCCTACATTCCATAAGGCAAACAGACTGCATTGTTTCAACTACATGCCTGTACATGATTCATTAACTAAGGTAAGATATAAAACAAGAACTATAAAATATTGATTTACAGTAACTCAAAGATGTAAACACACCTTAGAAATTCATGTGCATCCTCTTCTCTTCCATTACCAAGTTGACATCCAATACTCTGTAGTTGAGAGAGTATGGCTATAGGTGAGAGGGGAGATTTTGTGTCTTTTGACTTCAAAATCAAACTTTCAAACTCGCAGGTGAAACACCATTTTTTACTTGCACCTGAAATTGACATGAGAGATTACCATCGGGGTACAGTTACAGAGATAGTAAAGTAATCATGCAGTATGGCATGAGATGATTTAAATATGAAACTATGATTGCATACATACATGATTTAGAATGAAGTCCTTGAAGCAAATATGCGGTCAACGGTGGTGTAAATACCAAGCACTGGAGTACAGCATTTGCATAACAGCTGCAAAATGGTAGTAAAATTATGAAATTATAAAGAAATCCTAAACATAGAAAAATCTACAACCTAAGGGTTTGTTTACTTTGTAAAAAAAATTTCAATTTTCATTTCCTAAACTTGTGTTAGTTTTACTTGTTAACAAGGAGAGAAGAGACTCGTGAAGTGAACAATTGTTTTGAATATTTGAAAGCACATGAAAAATGGAAAAAGAACTATTTTCATTATTTTCAGAAATCCATCCTCCCTAGCTAGCATTTTATCTTCTCTGCATCACAATACCCACTTCAAAAGACTCTAATGCTCTTATCGGCAGGCCCTAAACTTCACATTTTCTAGGAAATGAAAACAAAAAATGTCTTCACAAAGTAAACAGACCCACACCATTCACATAGATCAATTAATCAACAAAGTGAAAGAAATATAGGATCTTTATGGCAAAAGAAAAAGAAAATAGTGCAGAGTCACGCTGCTCTATTGAGTCACGAACATATTAAAATCAATACATATAATGCTACAATTATCAATTTCTCATGAACAACTTATTTCAAATTACCTGTTTCCGCAATTCGTAAGACCAAATGGTTGAAACTCCGTTCTATTCCAGTTATAAAGCTTGACAAACAGATCATATGGAAAAAGACCCTGTAGCAACAATTAATATATCGTGTAAGACAAAATTTCCTCAAGAGACTGAAGAAAATAAAAGATTTGTTAAAAAATAACCTTGTCACTGTATTTTCCAGCAATATCACTCGCAACAGCTACTGGAAAGTGTTTGGACAAATTTGATCCTCTAAACTGATCGTGATCAACAACTTTCAGAACAGATGCTTTAAGGCCATCCTTAGAATTTGGAGAACAGTTAGCAACCTGGAATGGATAAGCAGTGCCAGAACGGGTACCATTGTTCTTACATTTTGAACTGTAATGTAAATTTTCCTCCTCTTCATCTTTAGAAACTAACTTAGAATCCGCAGGCGTTCGTGGAAAACAACTAATTTCAGCAGATCTCAAGCTTCTGGGGTTGATTGTAACATGATTTGATACCTTAGAGGCAACAGTGTATGAGTTATTGATGCTTGAAGCATCTGCACGACGTGAAGAGACAAGACCTTCATTCTCGGAAGATCCTGATCC
>Ga0099826_10003419_pt1 | contig 10760 bp, 9 predicted proteins | sample Mtrugardesep15_FD_76830 | JGI IMG/M metagenome (GOLD analysis project Ga0099826, IMG submission 76830) | Root nodule microbial communities of legume samples collected from California, USA - M. trunc garden sep15 | ecosystem: Host-associated > Plants > Roots > Nodule | place: USA: California...
GACTTTTTCAAAAAAAAATAAAAAAAAGAAAATTAACTACATAATCAGTAGGACGACTTAGATTGTCCCAACGCAAATTAAAACAGAATGACCGTAGATTTATTACTAGGATTACAATGGGGAGATGAAGGTAAAGGAAAAATTGTAGACGTACTTACCTCAAGTTATGATATTATTGCACGTTTTCAAGGAGGACCAAATGCAGGACATACATTAGAATTTGACGGAATTAAACACGTACTTAGAACAATCCCTTCTGGAATTTTTCATAAAAACTCAGTAAATGTTATCGGAAATGGTGTTGTAATTGATCCTGTAGTTTTTCAAAAAGAAATTGAAGGTTTAGAAAAATTCAACCTTGATATCAAAAGCAAATTAATCATTTCGAGAAAAGCACACTTAATTTTACCAACTCACCGTTTATTAGATGCTGCTTCTGAAGCTTCTAAAGGGAAAGCGAAAATTGGTTCTACTCTTAAAGGAATTGGACCGACTTACATGGACAAAACGGGTAGAAATGGTTTACGTGTTGGCGATATCGAATTAGAAGATTTTAAAGAGCGTTACAGAGCTTTGGCTGACAAACACGAAGCTATGATTGCTTTTTATGATGTTAACATCCAATACAATTTAGCTGAATTAGAAAAAGAATTCTTTGAAGCTATTGAAGAATTGAAAAAATTAGATTTCATCGACAGTGAAGAATACATGCATCAAGCTCAAAAAGCTGGAAAATCTATTCTTTGCGAAGGAGCTCAAGGATCTTTATTAGATGTTGATTTCGGAACTTATCCTTTCGTAACTTCATCAAACACTACTGCTGCTGGAGCTTGTACAGGTCTAGGAATTGCTCCTAACAAAATCAAAGAGGTTTACGGAATTTTCAAGGCTTACGTTACACGTGTTGGTAGCGGACCTTTCCCAACTGAACTTTTTGACGAAGTTGGCGCTACAATGGCAAAAGTAGGTAACGAATTTGGTTCTGTAACAGGAAGACAAAGACGTTGCGGATGGTTAGATCTTGTTGCTTTAAAATATGCAGTTCAAGTTAACGGAGTTACTCAGTTAATGATGATGAAAGGTGATGTTCTTTCTGGTTTCGAAACTTTAAAAGTTTGTACAGAGTACAACTACAAAGGACAAAACATTTCTCACTTCCCTTATAACATTGAACCAGAAAATGTTACTCCAATTTACAAAGAGTTTAAAGGATGGAAGCAAGATTTAACAGGATTGACAACTTACGATCAATTGCCAATTGAGCTAAAAGAATATATTGAGTTTATTGAAAAAGAAATCGAAGTGCCAATCAAAATCGTATCGGTTGGACCAGATAGAAAACAAACAATAACAAAATAATACATTTAAACGCTCTGATTATCAGAGCGTTTTTTTTGACTATTACCGACATGAGAAAAAATCCAGAAATTGAGATCACAGAAACCAAATTGTTATCCGACAATTGGTATATATTAAACAAAGTTACTTTTAACTATAAAAAAGAAAATGAAAAAGTAGAATCACATATTCGTGAAGTTTATGACCGCGGAAATGGAGCTGGAATTTTACTATATAATTCAACAAAAAATACTGTTATTCTAACCAGACAATTTCGTTTGCCAACTTATCTTAACGGAAATAAAACGGGAATGATGATTGAAGTTTGCGCCGGTCTTTTGGACAAAGACAATGCAGAACAAGCTATAATTCGTGAGACAGAAGAAGAAACAGGCTATCGATTAAAAAAAGTTCAAAAAGTTATTGAAACGTATATGTCACCAGGTTCCGTAACAGAGATTTTGTATTTATTTGTTGGCGAATATGACGAAAGCATGAAAGTAAGTTCTGGTGGTGGACTTGACGCAGAACAAGAAAACATCGAAGTCCTAGAATATACTTTTGATGAAGCTTACGCTATGATTGAATCTGGAGAAATCACTGATGCAAAAACCATTATGCTTTTGCAACATGCAAAAATTAAAGGCTTAATTTAAAAGTTTTTTGAGTATTTTAGATTAATCAAAAAATCTAAAATGCTCAAATTAAAAATAGCTCTGATTTTCTTTTTACCGCTTTTTGTTTTTTCTCAAAACGAAAAATGGCCAGCAGAAAAACTCAAGCAAGATTTAACCATTTTTAAAGAAATAAGAGAAAAAGCCAATTCTGGACTTTATAAATACAGAACAAAACAGCAGATTGACAGTATTTATTCTTGGGCTTTTTCGCAGATCAATACGCCCAAAAGCCTTATAGAATTTTATAAAATAGTTTTGCAGATTACCGATTTTGAAGGAAGTCTGCATAACGACACTACACTTCCTGAAGATTTTGAAAAGAAATATTCATCGGGAAATGTTTTCTTTCCTTTTCCTGTAAAACTCATTAATGATCAGCTGGTCGTTAATTTTGAAAATACGGAAATTCCGTTAGGCTCTCAAATTTATAGCATTAACGGAATCGAAACTTCAAAACTACTGTCAACTGTCTACAAATATTACACAACAGATGGTTATAACATCACAGGGAAATCAATTGGAATTGGGAGTTCTTTTGCCAAATATTTTGAAATGGAATATGGTCCGCAAAAGAGATTTACAGTAGAATATTCGCTTCCAAATCAAACCAAAAGATTAAAAAAAACAGTTTCAGCTGTTTCAAACGAAATTCGAAAAGAGAATTTCAAAAAACGCCATTCACTTCCCATTGATAGCATACAATACAACCGTGCAAAGGATAAATATTCTTTTAAAGTCATTTCTAATAATACCGCTTTACTTTCTGTCCATACTTTTGTAATTGGCCGAAATGCAAAACATAAAGAACATTTGGCTTATAAAAAATATTTGGATAGCTGTTTTAATTATCTTTCAAAAAACAATCAAATAAAGAATTTAATTGTTGATGTAAGAAATAATGGCGGCGGAACAGATCCTAACGACATTGTTACCTTTTCTTATTTAGCAGAAAAACCGTTTCGTGAAAATGCATCTGCATATGTTAATTTCCAGAAAATTCCATTTGCTGAATATTTAGTTTATGAAGAAACGGAACCGCAGAAAAAACAGGAAGAAAAAAAGGATTTTGAAGATGAATTGAAAGAAGAATTTCCAAAGTCGGAAAACGGGAAATACATTCAAGACGAAAAATTCAACCCATTATTACAGGCTGAGAAAAACAGTTTTAAAGGTCAGATTTATTTATTGATAAGTCCGAGAATTGCTTCTGCTGGATCACTATTTGCTTCATTAGTTGCAGGAAACACAAAAGGAATTGTTATTGGAGAAGAAACCATGGGCGGCTATTTCGGACACAATGGCCACACGCCTATTGAATATGAATTGCCCAATACAAAAATTAAAACACAATTTTCTATTGTAAATCTAGAACAAGATGTTCCTAAAAAGCCCAATCAGATTTTTGGAAGAGGCATAATTCCAGATTATGAAGTGAAGCAGACTTTTGAAGATTTTATGAAAAACAGAGATACGCAATTGGAATATACCTTGAAATTGATTGAGGAATAAATTGAATATTTTCGGAAATTTTTTTCATCAGAACACAATTTAAAATTCCTGAATACTCAAACAAAATTCTGATTATAAATCACTTAACTTTTAATTTTTCTAAAAACAATAGCTATATTACCAACACTTCAGAAGAAAAATGAGCTATTTGAAATTTCTAAATGAAAATCCCGAAACCAATTCAAAAAATTATGTAACCCTTTTCAGCTATCAGATGTATAACTTTATATTCATAAAAATACCAACCTATGAAAAAGTTATATTACACAGCAAACGCCCTACTGATTTTAATGTTAGTCTTATTAGGTTCTTGCAAAAAAACCGATACTATAACATTGACTGAAAATAAAAAAGAAAAAAAGAAAGTAATTGAATATAAAAAGCCAGAAACAGTTTCTTATCAAATCACAAATACAAAAGAATGGCTAAAACTTAATGAAGCTGACAGTTCTAAAATGGATATTGTTTACGCTTTAAACAGAACAGATAAAACCAATTTTAAAAAACTGGATTCTGTTGTAATTCCAGCAGATTTTAGCGGAGATTTGGTTTATTATCTTCCATTTCCATTACACGTTTCTGCATTAGAAGAAGTTTCAAAAATTATCCTTTTTTCTTATCCGACGCAGACCTTTGCCGCTTACGAAAATGGTGAATTGATGCGTACGGGTCCAACCAATATGGGAAGAAAAAAAGATCCTACTCCTACCGGATTATTTTTCACCAATTGGAAAGCAGAAAAAACAACCAGTACATTTAACGATGAGTGGGAACTAAAATGGAACTTTAATATTGAAAATAAACTAGGAGTTGGCTTTCATCAATACGATTTGCCTGGTTATCCCGCGTCACATTCTTGTTTGAGATTATTAGAAAAAGATGCCAAATATCTTTACAAGTTTGCTGACGAATGGATTCTAAAAGACAAGGAAAATGTAAAAGTAAAAGGAACTCCAGTTGTAGTTTTTGGAAGTTATGATTTTGACGGGCCAAAACCTTGGCTAAAATTAGCATCAGATCCTGAAGCTCTAAATATTCCAGAATCTGAAATTGAAAATCAGGTAAAACCGTTTTTAAAAGAGATTTTAGAAAATCAAAATCTAAGAGAAGCCGAGCCTACAAAAACAATATAAATATACTCTCGATATAAAAATCAGCTGAAATGATATACTTTATTTCAGCTGATTTTTTTTATGTTTAAATATTTAGCTAAAAAACTCAGTACCTCAGCATCTTATAACCTTAGCGTCTTAAAAAAACAATCCATAAATAAGCGATCGTTCATTTATTATTCATATCTTTGTATCAAAATTAATTTAGAATTATGAGAACAAGAGATATTAATAAAGAAGAAATTGTAAAGCAAAAAGCAATAGAAATGATCGTAAACCAAGGCATAGAAGGCTTTGGAATGAATCGTTTGGCAAAAGAATGCGGAATATCTGTTGCTACACTTTATATTTATTATTCAGACAAGGAAGATTTGATTCGCAAAATTGGAATCGAAATTGGCCAAAACTTCTTTGAAAAGATGTTTGACGGTTTTTCTACAGATATGTCTTTCAGAGACGGATTACGAAATCAATGGGAAAATCGTATTTATTTCAACCAAAATTTTACGCTACAGGCTAACTGTTTTGAACTGTTAAGGCATTCTACATATGGCGATGCAATAATACAAGAAGTGACAGGAGAATACAAGCAAATGATGACTGAGTTTATGCTGTCGGCAATTGAAAGAAAAGAACTTATTTCTGTTCCTTATGAAGTCTTTTGGAGCATTGCTTACGGTTCGCTTTATTCTCTTTTAGAATTTCACAGAGACGGAAAATCAATGTCTGGAAAATCTTTTGTTCTTAAAGAAGAAATTAAAAATGAAGCTTTTAATCTGGTTTTAAAAGCGTTGACTCCATAAATAAATCTCAAATTCCAAATTCTAAATTCCAAATTCTAAATTCCAATCTTGGAACCTAAAGGCAAACTCCAAAAACTAAATTCCAAAAACTAAATTCTCAATACTTTATCACTCTGTGCAAAGTCGTAGAGCAATTTCAATAATATTAATTTAAATAAAATGAAAACTTCAATTATAGAAAATAAAAAAATTGCCATTATTGGCGGCGGTCCAGTTGGACTTACTACAGCTAGAATTTTACAAATTAATGGTGCTGATGTCACAGTTTACGAAAGAGATATAAATGCTCAAGCTAGAACTTCGGGTGGAACTCTTGACATTCACTCAGATTCTGGCCAGTTTGCCATTCAGAAGGCAGGTTTAATGGATGAATTCTACAAATATGCTCGACCAACTGGAGAAAAAATGGCCGATATGGACGGAAACATTACTTCTGATGAAATGCCCGATGAAACCAACGCTTTCTCACGTCCAGAAATTGACCGAAATGATCTTAGAAAAATTATGCTGGATAATCTGAAAGAAGACACCGTTGTTTGGGACAGTCAACTAGTTAACATCGAAAAAACAGAAAATGAATATGTTTTAGAATTTAAAAACGGCACAAAAACAACCGCAGACTTTGTTATTGTTGCCAATGGAGGAAGATCAAACGCTAGAAAATTTGTCAGCGATCAAGAACCTCAGCTTTCTGGAACGTATATTATTCAGGGTGAAATTGTAAATCCTGACCAAGATTATCCTGAATTTAAGCCGAAATACGGAAACGGAAATGTAATGGCAATGGGCGAGCACAAAATGTTTTACACCCACACCATGCGCGACGGTTCTGTTCATTTCGGAGTTTCATTTAAAGCTGATGAAGATTGGATCGCTAATCACGGAATCAACTTTAAAGATGATCAAGCTGTGATTGCTTTTTTAAATGAAACTTTTAAAAACTGGAACGATGATTACAAAAAATTCTTTGCTGCTTCGACTGAATTTTCTGGTTTGCCATTGCGTTTATTTTCTTTAGAAGAACCTTGGAAAGAACATTCAAACATTACGCTTGTTGGCGACGCAGCTCACTTAATGCCTCCTTTTGCAGGAGAAGGCGTAAACATGGGTTTATTTGATGCTTTTCATTTAACCGAAAATTTAACCAACGGAAAATTTGAAACCATTGATGACGCAATCAAAGATTACGAGAAAAAAATGTTTGGTTATGCGTTAGAAGCGCAACGCATGACAAAGAAAATGGAAGATTTACTGCATTCTAATATTGTGACTGAAGATATTTTAAACAGTAGATTCTAATTAAAATGAGATAATAAAATTAAAAAAGGCGTAAGAATTAAATCTTACGCCTTTTCTATAGGTTAATTGATTAATATTTCAATTTCATCTAACAAGAGCTGTTTTCTTTTTATTCCATAAAGTCTTTTCAATAAATTCAAAATACTTAATGGATTACTCCCAATCATTGAATAAAACACAGTCATATCTTCATAATTATGAACTGAAATTTTGTATTTCGATTTTTCAGTTATCTGAAAACTAAAAAATTTAACAGCTCTACTTCCGTTCTTATAATCTCTAGCTTTAAGGCTTTCCTCTCTCAGCAATATCGATTCATTTGTTTTCAAATCAAGTATTTCAACAAAAAAATCGTCGTTTACTTGAATATCAAAACCTCCTAAAACATAGATATCATAAAATCCATAATACAAATCAACTTCAAGAACATCTTTTAATTTGAATTGTAAATTCATTATGATTATCTAGAATAATTCGGAGCTTCTTTTGTAATTGTTACGTTATGAGGGTGACTTTCAGTGATTCCGCTTGAAGTGATTCTCACGAAACGCCCTGTTTCTTGTAGAGTAGGAATATCTTTTGAACCGCAATATCCCATACCTGCACGAAGACCTCCGATAAACTGAAGCATACTTTCGTTTAATTCACCTTTGTAAGGAACACGTTCAACAATTCCTTCTGGAACTAATTTTTTAACGTCATCTTCAACATCTTGGAAATAACGGTCTTTAGATCCTGTCTGCATTGCTTCAACAGATCCCATTCCGCGGTAAGATTTGAATTTTCTTCCTTCAAAAATGATTGTTTCTCCTGGAGATTCTTTTGTTCCTGCCAATAATGAACCTAACATTACACAGTCAGCACCTGCAGCGATAGCTTTAGGAATATCTCCGGTGTAACGAATTCCACCGTCAGCAATTACAGGAACTCCTGTTCCTTTGATTGCCGCAGCAACTTCTAAAACTGCTGAGAATTGAGGAAAACCAACACCTGCAACGATACGTGTTGTACAGATAGAACCAGGACCGATTCCAACTTTTACTCCGTCTGCTCCATTTTCTACTAAATATTTAGCAGCTTCTGGAGTAGCGATGTTTCCAACTACTACGTCTATTTGAGGGAATTTTGCTTTTACTTCTTTTAATACATTTACAACACCTTCTGTGTGTCCGTGAGCTGTATCGATAATGATGGCGTCTACACCAGCAGCAACTAAAGCTTCTGCTCGTTGAACAGCATCTCCAGTAACTCCAATTGCAGCAGCAACTCTTAAACGGCCAAAAGAATCTTTGTTTGCGATTGGCTTTTGAGTCAGTTTTGTAATATCTCTGAAAGTGATTAAACCAACTAATTCGTTTTTATCATTTACAACTGGTAATTTTTCGATTTTATGGCCTTGTAAAACTACTTCTGCCTGCTCTAGTGAAGTTCCTTCAGAAACCGTAACTAAATTTTGGCTTGTCATAACCTCAGCGATAGGTCTTGCTCCGTTTTTCTCGAAACGTAAGTCACGGTTTGTAACGATACCTTTAAGGATTTTATTTTCGTCAACGATTGGAATACCACCGATTCCAAATTCTTTCATAGCGTTTTTAGCGTCAGCAATTGTAGAGTTCATTGGTAAAGTTACCGGATCGATAATCATACCTGCTTCAGCACGTTTTACTTTTCGAACTTTTCCTGCTTGCTGTTCGATAGTCATATTTTTATGCAAAACACCAATTCCGCCTTCTTGAGCCATAGCAATTGCCATCGCGCTTTCTGTAACTGTATCCATCGCAGCTGATACAATTGGAACGTTTAATGTAATGTTTTTTGAGAATCTTGATTTAATGCTCACTTCGCGAGGAAGCACATTCGAGTAGTTAGGTACTAATAATACATCGTCGTAAGTTAAACCTTCGCCGATAATCTTGGAGTTGTGTGCTATCATGGTGCAATTTCTAGTTGAATTGCGTGCAAATATAGTGAATAAATTGCTAACTTGAATACTAACTTATTCATAAATTTGTATTTACAGGAAAAGTCTTTCAAATTAAAATTCCAATTTTTTAAATTCCAAATTCTAAGTTAGATTGAAAAAAACTTCGCTTTTTTAGGAGTTTTGAATTTGTAATTTAAAAATTTGAATGTTTCTATTCTTTGTCTTGAAACACAAAATTGATTCCGATCTGAAAGGCTGCACTGCTAGCCTTGGAGATATCTTTATATTCTAGAACATTATTGACTAAAGCATAAATATTTACTGGACCAATTGTTCCTGCGAGCCCTAAACCAATATTGGTATTTGAAAAAGTATCTAAGGTGTAAGTGGCTTTTAAATCTAATTTCTTAAAGATATTTCTTCTGTAAAAAGCTGTCAGGGCAAATAGAGGTATTCGAGGGGCTGACATTGCAAAAAGCTGCGCTCCTACCGCATTTTTATAATATTTATTAACCTTTCCATGACAATTGCATTCGTCATCGGGACGCGCTTCTCCAAAAGAATATTGAATGGAAGAATATAATTTTGTCGGACGCCAAGTAGTGTATTTATTATAAAGTGTATCTCTTGGTATGGCTTTATCAAATTCGTCAAAGACATTTTCTGGATCGTCTGAGCCCAAAAAATCGGGATTAGCGCCATTGTATTGATAAGTTCCTTTATACGTAATCGTTTCTATGTCTTTGGTCTGTCGCACAAAACCCAAATCTATAATACTTGCCGTTAGCTGTAAATTGTCTTTTATATAATAGGTAATTCCAGCATCGACACCAAAACCTAGACTTCCGTTAAAAAAGGTATTATTGGCAATATCACGCGCTATGTTTCCTTCGTATTCATCTTTTGTAAATTTTGCAATTCCAGAGGTTTTTAATTCTAAATTGGAAGAAATAATCTGGTTATAAAGGTTTGGAGTTCCAGGTTCTTGTCCTGTATAAATGTATCCCGAATTTTTTGTAGAAGTTGCATTTGCGCCACTTGAATAGATTTTGGCGCGTCCTCCGTAAACCAATTTATCATTGACTTTTTTATGAAAACCTACGTGAAAAACAGAAAGCACTTCTGCCTTCATATTTAAATCGCCTAGATTAAATGATTTTCCGATATAATTTCTATTTCCATCTAAAGCTAATAATGCAAGATCTTTTGGAACAAACATAAAAAAATCGAATTCCTGATATGCCCCAAATGAAATATAAGAACGGCTTTCTCTTCCTCCTATTCTAAATCCACCAGAAAATATTTCCAATTGCTGATTGGTTACAACTTTGTCATTACTGGAAGATTTATTGATAACATTTCTAACTTTTTGATTAAAATCGACACCATCATTGGCGAATAAATCATAGGCCGAGAAACTGCTGGAACCTACATTTGCTGAAATTCCAGATAAAACTGGAAATCCGAAATAATATTTATACGAAACATCCGCTCCGGGATTTACAAGTGAAGACTGCGGAATTGAAGTAAAGTTATATAAGAGTTCCTTGTTTTGGGCAAAACAAGATAAATGAAGAACCAAGCAAAAAATCAGTACCTTTCTCATTTAATTTCTAAATAAGCCGTTGCACTTGATCTTAATTTTAAATTTCCTTGACTCTCACTATTCAATGGAGGTCCCGCAGCAATTATTACGACAAAACCAATTTTCTGGGTTTGTTTTAAAAGATCTAATCGCGCGTTTTCGAAAACTTCTGTAGGGTATTTTATAACATTTGGAGTTCCTTTATAGGACGGAACTGTAAAAGATATGGTCTGTAAAACCTGATTTTGGTCGTTAAGCAAGAGCATGTTTAAAACGAAAGCACGATCTATATTATTTTCGACTTCAAAATCAAAATCAGCTCTTTTAAGACGTTCTGTAAAAAATTTGTTTTTAAAAATATCAAAATCTCTAGAATCATAGCCAATGTTAGTTCCTCCGTCGTCTACAAGTCTACTTGCTGGAATATCGAAATAAGCAAGGTTTGCGACAAATACAGGTTCTAGCTTAAAATCGTTTACTTGATCAAAATCTAAATCGCTTGAACAGGAAAAC
>Ga0099826_10003420_pt1 | contig 10760 bp, 6 predicted proteins | sample Mtrugardesep15_FD_76830 | JGI IMG/M metagenome (GOLD analysis project Ga0099826, IMG submission 76830) | Root nodule microbial communities of legume samples collected from California, USA - M. trunc garden sep15 | ecosystem: Host-associated > Plants > Roots > Nodule | place: USA: California...
ATATAAGACACCATAAACTTCATACCTGTGCAGTTTTCTTGGAAACATCCAAACTCCACAAGCATAGGTTTTCATCATCGATGCTAATCAATTTATCGTGCCTTCCAGTTGGCCACCAAAGAATACTGCTTGGTAGTAAATGTTCAGTAAGAAAGAGTAAAAGACCATATAAACGTGCATAACAAACATATACTAAAGAGGAAAGTTGTAAAATAATTCAAGCAAAATTTTCGACATAGCCAAAAAAGAGTAGTCCAACAAGTGTGAAATAGAGAAATCACATGTAGCTTAATCAAAATAATCAACTAATTTCTGCGCGTAAATTTCCTCAACGTTGTTCTGACAACTTCCTAAACCTCAGGCAATGAGACGGCCTATGGTAGAAGCTTAAGTGCACAACAATATAAACAAAGAAATCTGCATAGGGGAATTGCATACTCACCATTTGATCTTACCGGATTGAGTTTCAAGAGATGTAATTCTCTCTAATTGAGGAGAATTTAACTCGCCATATAACTCCGGAATCTGCCATATTGCTGCTCCATAGGTTTCACCTTTAACAACAAAAGGTAATCAGAAGTTTTTCTAGTTTCTAACTAGTTTAATTAAGTGCTTACTTATAAGTTATTTCTATGACAAAAGAAAATCAAGTAAAATTGAATTCATATAAGCTATAGCTATTTTCATAAATTATCCTAGAAATAAGCTGAAATCAGATTATGGACATGTCACAAGTCATTTCCATAAGCTCTCTCAAACAGATTATGCACGAGAAGCACAAACTATCTATGGAAAAATAAAGTAAACAGAAAATGTTTGCATACCGTTAGAATAGACGGTTGAGAAAATGCGCTGATCAAAAGGACAAGAAACAAGGTCCCAGATCTCATTGGGATGCGAAAACAATCCCTCACAGAAAAGTTCTGTTCCATTTGCCGAAAGCCGAATAAGATGTACCTGTAAATGTATGTGAATTAACGATTCACTCAATTAAGATCAAATCCGATGAAAACTTAATTGAAGCATGAGTGGGTACCTCATTTTCTTCTTTAAGGCTGAGAGTTCCGGCGAGGAAACTTGTGTGATCTGTATCTGCTTTTACATCTGATATGCATCTAGCCTACACAATCAAAACAATGATTAAATGGAATAATAATTGGATTAATTAATGGAGAGTGGTAATAATGAGAATTGGGAAATTAACCTGATATTTGAGACCATATCCGATACCAGATGATACAGCTTGCATTGCTTTTAATCTTGCTGAATGAATGGAAAGTTTCAGCTACACTGTCCGGAGTTAAACCCAAAAATGACACCGTAGTGCACGGTTGCTGCTTGCTGGCTTTTTTTTTCTTGGCTTATTAAATATATTATTTGTTTTTTTATCTTTTATTAAAATTCTTTTTGGTCATTTATCTTTCTTTCTAAATCGTTTTAAAAGTGTGATATTATAGTCCTTATTTCATTCATTTTGGTATATTTAAAGGACTAAAATATCATCTTTTAAAAAGATACTAAAACAAATTAGAAAAAAAATTAAAAATTAAAACGATTTAGACAAAAGATAAAGAACCGAAACGAAATTTTGGCAAAAGATAAATGATGAAAAATATATTTAAGTTTTTTTCTTTATTTCTTTTCAACGATAAAATGGGCTAGTAATAGCACAATGAATTTGGGGAATTTATTTTCCCACCATATATGTTCACTTCTTGCGCACCCTCCGATTTAATAATTTTATCTCATTTGGATTTTGTTTATGATTATAAAATCTGAAAAGGTCATTTATCTCTTTTGAACCCCTTCTCTAGCAATTCATCCTTTTTGTAAAATAAATAAAAAATCAAATTATATAATCTAGAGCGTGTTTCCCGCCTTCAAATTATATCATTTAAACCGCTTAGAACATGATAGACTTTATAACCTTTGTCACATTCCACTCCATACATCTCCTAAAATACCCTCATTTTGGCAAAAACGCGATTTCAAAGCACAATTCGAGCATCAATGGACTTCAAACACACTATTTTCATCTAAATCTAAAGGCGACGTGGCTATAAAATCTTCGTCATTCATTTTTTAAGCATTTTTGTTTGATCCATGTAGCCAAATTTGTACCAGCACCGTTTAGATTATATAAAATTCATATTTTTGAATTACACGATTCAAATTAAATAAATTGAATTTTGGTGATACATAAATAAAATAGATTTCTGACCGTAGTTTACACTGTTTCAGATATGGATGCACTCGTCGACACCCCTCATCTAGTTTGATACACCTCAAATCATATAACCTTCTGTCCATATGAATACAAACCTTGCACCTCAAGTTTTGGATGATTTTGATGATGTTAAAGTCGAGTTTCCTCATATTAATGTGAAGTCAAACCTCGCACCTCAAGTTTTGAATGATCCTTCTAACAATGCAAAATTCGAGGTTCCTCGACCTCTAGTTTACAATCTTTACAGCAATGTCAAAGCCGATGTGCCAACTCTAGCTAAGAATCATTTTATTGATCACCATATACATTTTAATTATGAAAAAAAGTTTACTTCATGAGGCGATTTGTTGACATGGGTTCAAGATGAAGTAAGGAAGCTAGGATTTATTGTTGCTGTTGACAAATCAAATAATGGATGAAATGGCATAATTTTTTTGTTACACTAATATGTGAAAGACGGGGTTATATTTGCAGATTACACAATCAGAAACATACAACACTGTTGTAGATTATATAATTTGAAATGGGTGGCTCCCCACCTTTTTTTTGGTTGCATGCAGACATGTTTATTCTGCATAATTATGAGATATTTTAGATTATATAATCCAAAATAATCATATAACATGTTCAAATTATATAATTTGAATTAGACATTTTCCCACCCTTATTATTCAAATTATATAATCTAAAATTTAAATAAATAAATAAAAATTAGTTTAGAGATACTTCACACCATTATATAATATGAAAAGTTAAAAGCTAAAAATGAAAAAAGAGGTTGAAAAATGGCGATAAGTTGAAAAGAAAATCAGTACATCCTCTTGGTGCACTCATTCAATATTATTGTTTGAACAAACTTTGATCCTTGATTTTGCACTTCGCTGTCATAAAGGTCAATGACTCAATTAAATACAAAGTAGACATTGAATGTGCATTTCCGTTATTAGTTTTGTCCATGACATTAAAAATTTATGTTGATTGATGAGGTGACACGAGAGTGTTGTATGGTACGGAGTGTTGGGCGGTTAAGAGTCAATACGAGACTCAAGTAAGTGTAGCTAAGATGAGGATGTTGCGTTGGATGAGTGGTAAGACTAGACTTGATAGGATTGTGAAGGACACCATTAGAGAGAGAGTGGGGGTAGCACCTATAGTAGAAAAGTTGGTAGAAAATAGGCTTAGATGGTTTGGGCATGTAGAGAGTAGGCCCGTGGATGCCATCATAAGAAGAGTAGATTAAATGGAGGAGAGTCAAGTTAAAAGAGGTAGAGGAAGATCTAGGAAAACTATTAGAGAAACCATTAGAAAGGACTTAGAAGTCAATGAGTTGAATCCAAATTTGGTTTATGATAGAACACTATGGCGTAATTTGATCCATGTAGCCGACCCGACTTAGTGGGATAAGACTTAGTTGTTGTTGTTGTTGTTGATTAATGAGGTGACAAATGTTTTGTGCTGACAAAGTACATGATGTGTCATAGTGACTAAAGTGAAAATATAGAACCAAATTGAATGATAAAACAGGGAGATAGAAATCCCCCAAATTCCTAAACCTCAAATCTCTATTTCTCCCTGTTTGTAGTAGAAGATTCAATTTTGAGCAAAAGAGATAATCATGAATTTGCGATTTTTAACTCTCTGTTTTTGTCCTCCAATTCGGTCCTCTACTTTTACTTTAGTCTTTTGTGATAGATCATGTATCTTTTCAGCATAAAACCTTTGTCACCTCATTAGTTAATAAAAAAATCTAACGTCAAAACCTAAGCTGATAACGAAAATGCACATCTAGAGACTACTTTGTATTTAATCATAGATCATGAACCTTTGTGACAGCGAGGTGCATAGTCAATGATCAAAGTAACCATTTACCTTATAATTTATTTGAGTCAATTTCCCTCAATCATATTGTATAAATATTTAATATATTCTCTTTCATTTGAAAACACTCATTGATTTGATTATATCCCAAATTTTAATTCATTTGATCATTTTAGTTTATTTTTTTAAGGTAAAAATATGTTTTTAGTCCCTGCAAATATGTCTCGTTTAGATTTTACTCTTTGTAAAAAAAAATGTAGAAAAAGGTCTATGCAAAATATTTTGTTTTTAAAATAGTCCATAGAGGGACTATTTTAAAAAACAAAATATTTTACAGGGAATTTTTTAAAAAATAAAATATTTTGCAGGGATTTCTTTTATAAAACGAGTTCAGTCATCATGTGTCACGTATGCAAATCATCACAAAAGTGGGGTGAGAGACTATTTCAAAAAACAAAATATGTTGCAGGGACCTTTTTCTACAATTTTTTTTATAAGGAGTAAAACCAAAACGAGACATATTTGCAGGGACTAAAACCATATTTTAGCCCTTTTTCAACACTATTATCTTTGAAGTTAATTTCTGTACAAGTTCTCTTTGAAGTTAATGCAATTAAACATTGAATCATGTTAACTTGTGTCAAGGAGCTTAAAATGGAAATTGAAAATAAATTTTATATTGAAATTATAATTTTTGCAACTTTTAAATATTGAATGCACTAGTTTTAAGTAAAACTTAATACATTTGGCTTCTTAACTTATGCTTCAATGACACAAGTTAACATTTCTCTTAAACATTTAGTGTGTGCAGGGCCGTCTCTATGAAACTGGAGGCTCGACTCTCATAGTAAAAATATGGCCCTAATAAAAAAAACAAATTTTGTTATTTTTAAAAAAGATTAATCTTCTATTTAAATTAAAAATAACACTCGTATAATGATTATTAATCACCGAAATCAAAATTAGCAATAATTTTTACTATAGACGTGTTTTTTTCTTAGAAATAGAAACATGAAACATGATTTTTTACTTAGAAATTGAAACACGAAGCATGTTTATTTTACTTTTTTAAGTGGGGGTGGGGATATTGTGCAATAATTATTTTCTTGAGGCCATCACTTTGGAAGGCCCAGCTTAGTTGAACTCTTTGCACTCCCCAAATAATAGCTATGTGTGTATATATTACTTTTCTTTGGTCAAAATATTTTTAATTTTATTGTATATTTTTCTTTGGTCAAAGTATTTTTAATTTTGAAGTTAATGCAATTAAACATTTAGTGTGTGTATATATTACTTTTTTTTGGTTAAAATATTTTTTATTTTATTGTATATTTTTCTTTGGTCAAAGTATTTTTAATTTTTAAGTTATTAATGCAATTAAACATTCAGTGCGTGTATATATTACTTTTTTTTTTGGTCAAAATATTTTGAATTTTATTGTATATTTTTCTTTGGTCAAAGTATTTTTAATTTTATAATTTTGAAAATATTATCGTAATTTTGACTTATTTTTGTAGTTATGTTATTTTGGTCAATGACAATTAATTTGTCTTCCTAAAAAAAATAATTTTTCATCAATATTTAGTACTCTTTTTTTAACAAAAAGTCTCATAAGTTTTGGTCTCGTAAATCTACTATCTTAACAAAAGAGTTTTTATGAAAGAAAGGAAAAACAAGCACTTGTAAATCTTAAAAACGAATCTATCTATCTATCTATTAGTACTATGAAAGGCCATTGTACTACTCCAAAACAACATAATCTGATAGCTACTCCACTATACCTCATGGCTAAACCAAAGTACAACCCAACCTTAAGCTAATTCCAACCACCCAAATTCCAGATACCATTTCAAAACAAACACATTAATTCATTAGGATTAAATTGTTATTAATAAGTTATAGTGATCCAGTAAGTAAATAATTAACCGTACGTAACTGAACAGAGAAGCTCTGTCTTTACTTTTCAACAATCTTTCTATTTCGTCTCAAATCCTACCTTTCAAGCTTTCTCATCACGCTATATATTCTTCTCATACCAACTCCCACCAAAACGCAACCGTTTCATGATTCATCACCTCACATCTATTTCATTTTCTGTTAGTTTCATTTCATCACATTTCACGTGATAAATATTTTATCTTTTCAGAAAAGAAAAAAAAAAAATCTAATACCCTCAACCCCAAGGTTTTGTGAAAAAACAAAATTTGAGATGATAAAGAGTCCTACAAAATCAATGTATCCATTTACTAAACGTTTTTCCGAGATTAATTGGCGTATCATTGTGTTGATAATTCCTCTTTTTTCTTTTATCATATTCTTCTTTTTCCATGCACCAACTTTAAACGCTCTTGCATCTTTTTCTTCCGTTCAGAATCTTCTTTCCAACCTTCCTTTTATCAACACTGCTAATTCTTCACCTTCAAAAGATGAATTGTTACGATCCAAAATTGCTGTATGTTTGGTTGGTGGTGCTAGAAGATTTGAATTAACCGGTCCTTCAATATTGGAGATGATATTAAAAGAGTATCCAAATTCTGATCTTTTTCTGCATAGTCCTTTAGACTCAGATGCGTTCAAATTCTCATTGTTGAAGCTTGCGCCAAAAGTTGCCGCCGTTAACATATTTCACCCTCAACCGTTACCGGAGAATGAGTCTTCCGTTCGTGTTCTCACGGCGCAGAACTCGCCTAACGGAATTCAGGTATAAATGACTATTTCCCTTTTTTTACCTTTTTATTTTATTTTTGTCATTATTATTATAATTGATATTTTTTTTGGTCATTTTTTCATGTTTGGTGTTCAATGGAACTACTTTTCTTTGTTATCTGTCGGTCTGAAAGTTTATTTAGGATGGTAACGTAAAAGGGAGAAAATAATAGTAATAATAATAATAATAATCCATTATTTGTTACACATTTCAGCTTCCTAATCCATTTACGTTTGGTTGGAAATGTTGTTAGGTAATTAGTCATTAACGAGTGGGACAGAGGTTGATAATAACTGATATCTATTTGTAGATAGATAAGAAGTTATTATCAAAAACACGTTTGATTGTGAAATTTATAAAAAGTTAAAATCATACTTATCTCTAAAAATATCTTTGTTTAGCAATTTATGATGTTGAAAAGTATACCAAAATGTGAAATAACTTTGAACACAAATGAAAATGTTTATGAATTATTATTGGTTCTCTTTGAATTTTTATTATAATTTTTAATCAATACCTTATTTTATTATTTTTTATATAAAAAAACATTTCATCAACACTTTTGATGAGATAAAACTTAAAAGCAACGTTTTGCTGTGTTCATTCGCTATCTATAGGCCATCATCATCACTTTGTGATTTGCTTCAATGTAGCCCACAACAATATTGATCACAATTTTTTTTTTATCTGATTTTTCAAGTAAATGCAAAGGTATATATTCTTTTACCTTTTTTCTTTTATAATAAAGTGAATTTGTTGGTCCAGAAGAGTCATATAAGCATTTCACTTTTATGAAAGTATACCACAAAGTAGGCTATGTTTGTCAGATACATTTTCGAATTTATACTATATAAATTTGTTTGGTAACAACTTTTGATAATACTTATAGCTTATAAGTTTATACTCTAAAAGAAATAAATTTGTTTGGCAACAAATTTTTTTCTCTCACAAACGTTTTCATTCACATTTTCTTTTTCAAGTGAATAGGTATAAAAGATCATTAAAACTGTAATTATAGAAAAAATAACGTTAGGTTTTGCTTCTTCTTTCAGTTTTATGAAACTATAAAATGATGTCTACATTAGTGATGCAGTACACCAAAAAGTCTCATATTTTGAAAATCAAATTTACAAATAGTTTCTAAACAACATCCAAAGTCTTTTATAGATCTGGGTATAGATGTGTCTTATACAATGAAAAATGCTAACCTTTGTATTTGATACATTATTTAAACAATCAAATCAAAAGTGGTAACTTTTGAAAAAAAAACAGTGTAATTATTATTTTTACATTTGTTGAACTTATGTTATCAAGGTAAATTTTCTTATAATAAATTCTTTAAAGAATGGACTATTGATACTAGTTAGCATTATTTTTAGGATTATCTTTAGGACACTCGTTAGTATTGCTCTATTTCTAATACGTAAAGTTGTGGTCACAACAATAAGTTATCAGTGGTACTTTTATATAAGTGTGCATCAGTAAATTTTATTCTCTGTTTTCTAAGGGTGTCCTCCTTTGTATGACATTTTGTTGTCTGTAAATATTTAGCAACGTCTTACTTTTTACACGTCTTGTACATGGCGTTTCAACTACATTTTTAATATATATCATTTTAACTTATGAAAAAAAGAAGTTATTATTACACTTGATTACTATTGAGACCTAAGAGGACGGGATCAATCAACCTTAATTTATTTTTTCTTGTTTGAGAGTTAAATTGAAACTCTGAAAAATTAGGAGGCCGTTAGGTTGGGTTGGCGGGTCTAACCACAATTCCCCCTTTTCTTCGACGCCAAGGCTTTTGAAAAGGCTATAGTCAATTTTTTTTAGCTTGAAAAAGCAAGGTACATAAAAATGCAATTAACATGTGTCAAAAAATTCAAGTATGTGAAATATTGAATTGAATTAAATTTGCATGAATTTTGTAGGGACTTATTCAATATTTTGACCTCGTCGAAGGATGCTTAACAATGATAAAATCACACCAAGAGAAAAACAACATCAAATATGATTGGATAATTCGCACACGAGTAGATGGCTACTGGAACAGTCCACTCGGTCCAGAAAATTTTGTTCCGGGTCAATATTTGGTTCCAGCCGGCTCATCATACGGTGGACTCAACGACCGGTTCGGTGTTGGTGACTTTAGAACCTCAACAGTAGCATTATCTCGTCTCTCTCTAATTCCTAAACTAGATTCTGCTGGATTCACGGATCTCAATTCAGAAGCTGCGTTCAAAGCCCAACTCACAACTCAGAATGTGAATTACCTCACTAAACGGCTCCCTTTTTGCATTGTTTCGGACCGGAAATATGATTTTCCTCCGGCTCGGTTCGGTGTACCGGTTGCGGCATTATCGAGTCCCGGTCCATTAAGTGGAACTAAATGTAGACCATGCAGACCGATTTGCGTGGGTGTGTGTGTGGAGCCTGTGATGATGTTTGTTGAGAAAGGGTGGAGTTGGACCGATTGGGCCGATGGTTCACTTGAGCTATGTGATGCTCATGAAAGTTGGGAAGATGGCTGGGAGAAGATTTTTGATAAAGTTGCTGGAAAGAAATTTGCTAATGCTAGGAAGCAAATTCACTCGTTGAAATTTGATGATTGTGTTCATGATTTCGTTCAGTTAAAAAATATTACTGCTCAGTGGAATGCCCCTCCCATTCAAGAAATTTGTAAACCTCTTCTTGAACAAAATTGATTTCAAATTTTTATTTCACAGTAGTTTAGCACCACATACAAATTTAGTACACTACACAAAATTGGTGAACATAGAGGAAAGACACAGTTTTCCTCTTATTTGGATTACTATTATTTTGTGATTTTGATATACAATTAGCGAGTAAATAATTAGCGAGTATACTAAAATAAATCGAAGTAATAAAATTTATAAGATTCGTCTTTATAGGGATTGTTCCAATTTTTACTCAGCAATAATGTTATTATTAAGGATGTATTAAAATGAGGGTTGCCAAAAGCAAATTGGTTTCGGTTGCAATGATAAAAAAAATAACTAAAAAAAACAAACTTGGTTTTGAAATACGTTAAGGGAAATGATTAGATCTTTCGAATAATCTGTTCATTACTCATTAGTAATCTGCACCTAAATCATACAAATGTTATTCAGTTTACGATAATTAACAAAATAGCTCAGGTCAATCCCTTGACTCAGAGCCTCTTCTCTAATTATAATTTCCTAATTCTTTAGGTGAACCTACAATTATCAAAAGTTTTAAGTCCATTAAATTCAAAATCACAACCTAACAATTTTCTATCGCTAGATCAACCGCTAGGTTGAACAGTATAAATAGGTCTGAGTTATAAACTAGCGTCAGCAGTCCTATAATCTCTAAGATCAATTATATTTAGTCAGAATGATAAAAACATTACACATGATTTATACTGAATAAACTAAAATAACATTTGTATTAATTCAAAATTACAGATTACATGATCATGAGTTAGAACAAAATCATCTATGACCTAATCAATAGAAAATTAGCTACTTATATCCATGAGAATAAACAAACATGGCAAAGGGAAAATACTCATGAATTTCTTGGTCTCCTGTTGTTGTTTTCCCCACTGATGTGTGTAGCTAGTTCTCCACCTTTTTCCCCAAAACGTGATGTCACCTCCCTCATTGGAATATTGCCTCGTGATGCGTGACCATCCTTATTTTGCAAAACGTTGGAATTTCGTAATCCTCCAAAAACGTGAATACCTCTTTTCTGTACTGTGCGCAGCCTTTATAACAATTGCCAATCCTTCTTTTTATTCTGGGGTCAACCAAGGCAAATTTGAGTCAAAGGCCCATTCCATTATTTGCTATTTTCTCACTTATGCATCACGTTGCTTGAATATATATGTGAGGAGACATGCCAGTTTTTCTATATTTCAAAGCCAATGAAACACATTTCCTTTACTTCAATGGTCTGGCACGTTGTGGCTCTTTTTGTTGGTCATATAGCCACCATTAGTACTAATAGATGATAATAATATAC
>Ga0099826_10003422_pt1 | contig 10759 bp, 2 predicted proteins | sample Mtrugardesep15_FD_76830 | JGI IMG/M metagenome (GOLD analysis project Ga0099826, IMG submission 76830) | Root nodule microbial communities of legume samples collected from California, USA - M. trunc garden sep15 | ecosystem: Host-associated > Plants > Roots > Nodule | place: USA: California...
CATCAGAAGTATGATTTGGAATTTGTTGAAATTTTGTCGGATTATGTTGAAGGCGTGGGAGTATTTGTTTCATACTTGGCTAAGTTGAAAGGTTTTATGAGCCTCTTCTCTCGAATTACGGAGGGAGGTGGTTGCTCATTTCAAATTCCACCAGCGGAGCTGTTCAGATTCTCTCACAGGGTTCCATCTTTTAAAATGACTGGTCTCGAAAGAGCAGGCGTCCCTGTAGGAGCCTTTGAACTCGATCCTATATCCTTGCCAATGGAGGAGATTACTCTTCCTGATGATTTGGAACTGAAGGATACATCTCCTTCCAAGGTTAATTTGGAAAGAAGCAACTCAGTAGAGGAGAAGGATCATGTTGATCATATTGATGATGTTAGAGCTCCAAAGGTTTCAGTTGCAGAATCTTTTGAAGTTCCAGACCCTTCCTTCAACCAATTTGATGCTGAAAGGTCCCATGAAAAGTTTGAGGCGGGCCAGATTTGGGCATTTTATGGTGATGAGGACGAACTTCCAAAATACTATGGTCAGATTAAATGCGTTCGGAGGATTGGCTCAAAAATTGAGTTGCAAGTAATTTATCTTACTGATTGCTGGGTACCTAAGAAAGTTATTAGATGGGAAGATAAGGATATGATCATTTCCTGTGGAAGATTTAAAATCAATCCAAGTGGTAAGCTCTGCACCTACAACAACACCAATTCGGTTTCACATCAGGTGCATGCTAGTGCTGTTCGAAACAACAAGGAATATGAAATTTATCCGCGGAAGGGTGAAATTTGGGCATTGTATAGGGGATGGAGAACTACACTCAAACGTTCTGATTTGAAAAACTGTGAGTATGACATAGTGGAAGTTACTGAAGACGCTGATATGTGGACAGATGTTTTATTTCTGGAGAAGGTAAGTGGTTACAGTTCAGTTTTCAAGGGTAAATTAAGTAACGGAGGATCAAAGATGACCATGACTATCGATAGGACTGAGTTGCTCAGATTCTCTCACAAGATCCCTGCTTTCAAACTGACGGAAGAACATGGCAGCAATCTGAGAGGCTTCTGGGAACTTGATCCGGCAGCAGTACCACACCATTATCTCAGCAAGGAATAATGGGTAAGTTGGGTGTTTCGGCAAGAAACCTTGTTTCACTGTATTAGTGCTAAACTGTTTAGCCAGGGAGCAGCATTTGCTAACCGGATTTAATTTTTTGAACCTAAAAGTTTTTTTTTTTGGTTATATTAAACTAGATTAAAACTAGCACTATTTGGGTTATTTAGCAGCCCCTGCATAATTACAGTTCATTTGACAGCACCTGTGTATGTTGTTCTATCTGCCTGTTAAAGAGGTTGCACTGGTTTTATGCTGCGTTTGGTGTTTTGCTTCTGTTCTGTTCATATTTGATTCCCTGTTGCCAATTGAATTAGTTGTCGGGAAAACTTAGGGACAGTACCATGAGTATTGTTGGTGTTATTCTCTAATCACTGAATGACATGTGAAATATTTATTTATCATGCATTCCTATTCAGTTTTTTTCATTCTGAAACGGTGCACATGTCATGCTGGTTTGGAGGAGAGCACCACCAATAATTCCTAGTTCTTTTTTTTTGTTTATCATGTTATAATTACAAAATTTCCACCGCCGTTTAGTAGTGATTAATCTCCCATAACCACTTGTTTAATGGATCCAAAACTAATTCATTGTTTTTCCAAGTAATTTATGTCTGTCATGTTACCAGTTGGAATTATTGCGGTTTAATTTTCTAAGAAACACATGAAAAATATTCATGCTAGTTACACCTCCCTTAATCTCTAGTTACGTTCTCCCAAACAAATGAAATATACCTAATTCTTTTTCTTTTTTTCTTTTGACAAAAAATATACCTAATTCTTAAAACGCCTCTTACCTCATTTTTATTTTTAGTAAACTATTTTTTAATGTTCAAACTTCCATTTCACTTTTCCTTTCACCTCATGTCCAAATGTGAAAAGTGAAAACAATTTGATCAAAGGTTTGAACGAACTTGTACAAAATATTTTCGTAGCTTTCTCTAGAATTCTTGTGTTTTATTTTTTGTGTCTAAGACTTGCATCATTGTATGTAAATTCAATTCAAGTTTTTATGTAAACTCAATTCATGTACCACTTGTACATTTGGAGCTTGGTTTTACTCAAACTAGTGTATTTATGTAAACTCAATTCAAGTATGTTTACAAAAATTCAGTTCAAGTACTAACTACGCATAAGTTTCTAGATATAACCTCAGTTCAAGTGATGAATTAGTGAGATCCATTTTAATAAGTGAATCAAACTAATAGATCTCATAAATATTCTTCCCCCCGCTCTCTCTCTCTCACACCCAAACTAATGATATTTTAGATAACATTGTTAGATATTTTGAGGGTAATTTGAGTCAAGTCCATCGGTGAGTACTTAACATTATAAACAATGGTTGGATATTTTAGTCTCATAAATTCGTAAAATAGTAATTGAATATGTTAACCTAAAGAATGTTGGTAGACTATATCATTTGTTGTAAATTTGTGGACTAATATTCCATGTATAATACTAACATGTCTGCGTAAAAATAATACTACCATGTTTTAAACCATTCTTTTGAAAAACCAGGCTTATTATTATGCATGATGACAATGTCTTGATAAACTATAAGATATTTGTTTCTGTAGTTTTTGTTGCTCTTACATTGCGATTAGAAAAATAACAGCTAAACTCATATCAGAATCGGGCATTTGGTCTAGTGGTATGATTCTCGCTTTGGGTGCGAGAGGTCCGGAGTTCGATTCTCCGAATGCCCCTTTTTTGTGTTGTGTCTTTATATTGAAATAAATTCATTGCTGCCTCTTTTAACAAACTTCGCTAATACGTTTCGCTTCTATGACAACGTTTAATCATTTTTTTTGGTCTTAATATAACAGCAGACAAATATGTTTGGCCCATTTTTTTGTTTCAATGGTCAATTTTTTTTTTTACAAATGAGAAAAAAGAAAAAGTCAAAGAAAACAGAAAAAAAAGGCCAACGTCTAACAAAAAGAGATATTTAGAACATCAACACACAACGAAGAAGATAAAACTGGAGGGGCTGCATTTAGAACCGCCAAACTCTCATAAATTCTAGACCTAATTTAGCTAAACATTCAGTAGCGACGTTGTCTTTCGTAGAGTATGAATAAACCCAACAAACCAATTGCTAAACTATAAAACACATTCAAGTGGTCTCAAACTAACGGGTGGCACTTTGGTGACATTAATGTCACCGTGACATTAAATTTGGATCACGCAACAACTAAGATAGATGTGTTGTGTGGTTCAGATGCAATGACAATATATGTTGTGTGGTCCAGATTAAATGTCACAGTGACATTAATGTCATCAAAGTGTCATCCCAAACTAACTGACTCACAGAGAGAGAATTTGAATAGCAAACATGCAAACAACATGTTGATGACTAGCCGACCAACACAAATATAAACCATTATACACGAGTGATCAAAACTAGTACTACCATAAAAACCGCAAAGAAAAGACAGTCTTTTAAACTGCCATAAACTTTTTTTTTTTTTTGAAAGGAAAATCTTCGTAAAGTTAAAATTTAAAATTAGAGCTTTGCAAATAAAATTAAAGATGATTGGTAATTTTAGTTTATTCTGATGATTTTTTGAGGATGAAATCATACTTTTATAAATCCAACCATATTTAAAGAATTATTTGGAGAAAAAAAAAGGTTAAATATGTTTTTGGTCCCTATAAAATTGTGAACTTTTAAATTTAGTCCTTACTTAATTTTAATAGGTTTTTTAGTCCCTACAAAAAAATATTACTTCTAATTTTAGTCTCTGCTAAAACAAAATTTGTTTAATTATCCTTAAACTCTTAAATTTTTGAACGGTTTTTTTAGACAGGTTTAGAACACTATGAAAGGCTTATTTACTAAAATATAGAATTTTTTAACATAAAATAAATTAGATATGTTTTTTTTTAAAACAACAAAAGTTAAAGATAAAACTAAAAAAATTTGGACGTAGAAATCAAATTTTTCGACAATTTTTTGCAAGGAACTTTTAGTAATGTTCTTAACATGTATGCAAAAAACTGTTCAAAAACTCAAGAATTTAAGCACAAATTAAACAAATTTAAATTGAGTAGGGACTAATACTGAATGCATAAAAAACAATTTAAGGACTAAAAAAACTATTAAAATTAAATAAGGACTAAACTTAAAAGGTCCGAATTTTATAGAGACCAAAAACATATTTAATATATTGACAATGTACGAATGTTTACGGTGCAATCAATCACAACAATTAGATCTTAAAAATATTTGATTTTAATTCTACCTACTTTAAAAGTCATACAAAAAGATGATTTGTGATTAATTGATATTGTAACATGTTTTTTTTGCTGATAGTGAATACAAAATATTTCTTGATAAATAAGAATTTTGCCTTTAGAAAGATTTAAGCTCAATAGTGCATAAAGATGATTATGCTTGAAGCTAGCTTATAGAAAGATTTTGCATAATGTTGAGGTGGCGTTTAATTTGGGGAAGTGGAGTTTTTTTCCACCATGAAAAAGTTAATTGTGTCCATTAGATCAAACGAAGAACATAGTATTATCATGGGCTCTTAACACTAGATACTTTCACACTCTTCTCTCTTCTCCATCCCCACTCTCCACCATCGGAAACAACATCAAATCAACTGTCTCAAAGCTTCCGACGAATTTTTTGACGCCTTTCCACCATCTTATTGGAGGGGAAAAAGATGAATGGTGATAGAAGAAGATGTTACTCCTTCCAGCTCACCCGCTTACTACGGACAGACACCTTTCCTTCTTCCCAACATCCTCTTTCTCAAATCAAAAATGTTTTCTTTCCTTTTCCTTTTCTTTCCAAAATCATATACTAATAAAAATAAAAGATAACAATCTCATATTCTGTTAACAATTCTGCGTTTTTGCTTGAGATTCATTTTCATAATTATTCTCGTATTTTTATGTTTTCTTAATTTGCTTGATAATCTCTGTCTTTGAATTGGTGATTTAATTTGATTTCATTCATTGTTTGTGCTTATGCTATGAAATGTGGATGATGATGATGGTGCTGGGTACCTGCAAATTGGAAGATAACAACGCACCAACAAATAAATAACGCATTTACACATAAGGATTAATTTAACAATTATACAACTCAAAGAATAACCCATTTTACTACAAACAAAAATCGAATAATCTTTACCGCAAAAAAGGAGGACTGTGATGTTGCTGGTGGTGGATGGCATGGAGGAGAGACAAAGTGAGAATAAATATGATGTGGGCAGACTATAATATGATAGGTGTTCCTCTTTAATCTAGTGGTTTTAAAAAAAAACTTTCTCATGGTAGGAAAAAACTCCACTTCCCCAAATTAAACGCCACCATAATACGTGGTTCTAAAGTAGGTGGCATTTAACATAGAAAAGGGAAATCATTTCCCACCATATAAAAGTTTTATTTGGACCTTTAGATATAATATTATTGTAGTCTCTCTATACTATATTATTTTTACATCATTCCATCACCCTTGTCTCTCCTCCATGTCCCCACTCACCCACCTGCAACATCAACTTCACCACAGCATCGCCCTTCCAAACCTCACAACTTTATCCCCTTATTGCATCCATAAATCTATTATTCAACTGATGAAGAACCTCTATAAATCCTACAGAAAAACACTAAAAGCTAACATTTTGTTCAATTATTTTTTTAGATTTAAAGTTTCATTTGATCCTGCTGCAACACAAATAGAAAATTCCAATACCAAATTACAATCTCACACTAAACTAGAGAGAATACTCAATAACACATCGGTGGTATGTAATTTGTAAATAAAAAACAATCTTTGATTATATTTAGGAGTAAACAATATTTATTGAGTATTTTTGTTTTATTTTATTATTGAGTAAGCAAAAAATCAAAGTCTGTCTTGATTCCAAATCAAAAACAGTTATATAATAAACAAATCTGATATCGGTGGTGTGTAATCTCATTTAATTGGTTTTGTGGGTCTGAGATTTGAGAGAGAAAGGTGCAAATTAATTAAAAGTTAGGTATAATTAAATGATATAATTGATATTTCTTGTTAATTTTTGTTTCTGAGGGTTACAATTAAATGATAGAATGATGAATCATGAATTACAAAACGATGTGTATTTTGTCTCCGACGAGATTTCGATGGGTTTGGGTTAGTTGCACATGGTTGAAGAAAAATCGAAGAGCTGGAAATATAATGTTCGGAGACTACAATAATATTATAATAATATTATATTCATTACTTGATTTAATGGTCCAAAAAAACTTTCCTATGGTGGGAAAGAATTTCCCTTTCCCATGTTAAATGTTAGGTAGAGTTTAACCTGAGAAAGCAAAGTTGTTTCCCATGATGGGAAACTTTGCTTTTTACTTGCAGCTGGCAGACATGACTTGTTGCAATGATATTTTTTTTTTTTTTTTTATAATTAAAACATATTCAAATTCCAAATAAATGGCTTCCCATTCGTCAGAGAACAAACTACTCCTCTTTGGTCTTTGCCATAATTCTAATCCAATTAAACACTGTTGCAACAATTTTTTTTTAAAAGAAAACGCTTCAATGTTTACAAAATGCTCGGTTCTTCTTCTATGTATCTTTCTTATCTTTTTTATTGTTCTTCCTTTGCAATGGTGAGAAACTAGGAAAAACAAATCTTATCGGTGGTTCCACATGTAGCCGTGTGGTCGTCGGCAGCCACAAAATGCAAACCCAGTGGTGGCCTATCACTCATCAGAATTCGGATCTGGTGGTTGTCGTTTGTGGCACAATAAAATAAAAATTGGGATTCAGATATTTTGGACACAAATTGATTTTGATAAAATAAAAAAGAATGATGAATTTATCTTAGTACAGTTCTTTGCCACCATGTTTTATTTTTTAGATTTGAATTTTGGGGTTTTGTTTTCAAGGATGTTGATGATGAATCTAGAGTGTTATAATATTTCAACGTTCCTTGTTTGATTCTCAGCAAAAGATCAAGAAATGCATGTCATTTGTTGTTAATGCAACAAAAGAGTGTGGTTGATTGATATGTGGCAAAAGAGATATGAATTTAGGGAGAAGAAAATAAACAAATCTGAAGAGGTTTGATGAAGGAGGTGATGATGAATAATGGTTTTTTTCTTTTGAAAGAATGGCGATTAATGACTTGTAAATGATAAAAAAGAAACCAATAAATCGAACAAATGTTTAAATTATATAATCATTTTTGGGGGGGGTCAATTTTTTTGTTACACAATAACGATAAAAAAGTTCAACAATTATCAAGTAAGAGATCTCAACCATCCAAATAAAAAACTATTAAATCTATAACTGCTTAAACTTTCTCATTATGAAAAAGAATTTTCCTTTTCCATAGTAAACCTCACCTAAATGCCACTTAGTAACTCTAAATTTCAAACCTCCCTGTTTAGATGAAAAAGTTGCACTTAGCTCACAAAAGAAAACGACTTTTCTTGTGCAAATAAACTTTATGCTTTTGATCTTAATATCTAGCGCTCTCAGTAGTAGGAATTGATCCCTAAAATAATAATAATAAAAAGTAGTGGGAATTGATACCTCATTTCAAGGATTTAAGTTCTATCCCCATTGTTTTTTTTTCCTTCCCTTTTGCAGGTCAATAAATTTTGATAGTGGGCGCAAATAATTGAATTGTTGGTTTTAAAGGGTCAATGAAGTTGAGCTATTAGTAATTACAATGATATCTTTATTATTATTATTAGATATACTAAGATTTACATTGATAAAATATAAAGTCGATTGAAGTTTATAAGAAGTGACGTCCATCACCTTACAATTTAATTATGTAAAATGGATTAAACTCACTATATATTTATGATATTTATAAAACCGACTTCAAAACAATTATAATTTATCCTTACAAAATCGGAAACACATCAAGCACTGTAGCTTAACAGTAAAACGTTTGCGGTAAATGCTTATTATTGTTTATCAATTCTATGTCACAAGGTAAATTTTGAGAGAGAGGTACATTTTCTATTTTCATTTTTTTAATTAAAAATAAGGAGGTTAAGTATTTACCTGACCGGTTTGCTAAGATCCTTAGTTCATCGGTTTTGACCGAATTACTTACCTCCAATAATTAGATTGGTCTGGTTATACACCCAATTCTCAATTCGACCGATCCAACTAACTTGTTCAATTCTTAAAACCCCAATTTTATATGATGTAAGTTATTTAAAACTATGTTCCAAAAGCATTTCTCAAAATATACAGCCAATTAGGCCCCGTTTGGATTGACTTATTTTGAGCTTATCTTGATTGACTTATTTTGAGCTTAACTATATTTGGTTTGACTCAGAATATACTCTCATAAGCCTTTTTAAAAGTGTTTGGGTAAATAAATAAAAATAGCTTATCATAGTTTTATAAGCTGCTTATGCCATATTTTAATAAGCCTAAATTTTTAGCTTACCCTGCAGCTTAACAAGGAGCTTATGAATTTAGGTAACCTCCTTCGATTCTCTCTGGATCCACTTTTTCAAAACATATATTTTAATTATAATGTTAATTATCTTTGGCGGTGCATGAGTATCAAAATTGCTATATACTTACTAAAGTAACACACGTAACTAAGATTTTTTTTTTTTTAAGTAACAAAATGAAACTGAATAAAAAATACAAACTTAACTTGTCTTTTTTTGGTAACAAACTGTATACTAATAGGTTTATTTTATTTTATTTTTGTTTTTAACTTTTATTTATAAAGATTTTTTCAACAATGGTGTAAGACTATTAAACTTTTACATACGTGATTATTTCTTACTATTATATTTATATTATTATACTTTTTTTTAAAAGAAAACTTATCATATATTATTATACTTGTGTATGATGATGTTTAGACTATTTATTTACACCTCTAATGTTAATTTTGTCTTATATGAATATTAATATTTTTTTTAAGGATGAATATTGATTGTAATATATATATTATAATATTGTTTTTTACATCTTGATTAATTTTATCAAAAAAAAAATCTTGATAATTGTGGTTCGATTCTTTGATTTTTTTGTTAAATTAAAAATATTTAAAATTTCGATAATTGCTTATGTAATGTCACATCCAAACACTTCAATTTATTTAAATACTTTTTAACGTACATATCCAAACATAAACAGCTTATCAAGTATAAGAGCTTATAATGTAAGCTCTAATGCTATAATCATTTATATAAGATATAAGCTGTTTATCCAAACGGGGCCTTAATATCTAAACTTTTTCTACCATTCCTTTTAAATTGTAGATTGCAGGGTCTAATTATTTTTATAAGTGTTTATCAATAGAGTCTTACTATTATGATATAATTTATGAATTATTTACATAAGCTATCAATAAAAACTTTAAAACATAACTCAAAATTTGCTTATGAGTATGTTATACATAGTTTTCATCATTTTATCTAACCCAAACATGCTTTATATCCAAGTATTTTACCATGAATTATAATCCAACTCATCCGATCATTATTATTTGCAACAAAAGGAAAGCCAATAAAACTCCAAATGTTTATCGTTAAAAAAACAAATCCAGACAGACCAAATGATAAAAAGGGGCATTCCGAGAATTGAACTCGGGACCTCTCGCACCCTAAGCGAGAATCATACCACTAGACCAAATGCCCATTTTGTTTAAATTCTCAGATAAAACATATATATAGTTTGAACATTTTCTATCTCTAAAAAAAACCCGCTACCTTTTCCCTCCAAAAAAAAGAACACTTTTCTTTTTCTTCTCTCAGTTTCTGAGCCCTAATTCGATTTTAGGGTTTTCTTTTTCCATTGATAACTCCTCCAATGGCGAAAAACGAAGAACATCGCATTCACACAAACACTTCAGATACTCAACCATTCGATGACGATTCCTCTTCTCACTCAAGTAATTCTCTTTCTCTCTCTCTCTCTCTCTACGATCTATCTTTTAACCTAATTCTTCAATTTTACTTCAATTTTTGTTTTTTTGACTGATTTAATCTTAGGTCAATACGAGGATGACAAAGAAAATCAATTCTTTGAAGATACGGTGCCGTTTGATGATTACAACGACGATGAAACTCAGGCTGTGGATCTTGGTGATGAAACTGAAGTGTTGGATGATTTTGCTGGTGAGACTCAGAAGTTTGATGATTTTGACACGGAGTTGTTGGTTGAAGGCTATGAATCTGACGGAACTGAGGTTTTGGAGGATGTGGATGATGACGGTGTTGATGATCATCAGTGTAGGGACAGTGGTGGGTCTAGGGATCGCGAGGATGATGTTGATCGATCGATTAATGAGCGTGGTAGTGACGAGAAACACACTTCTTCTGGTAATTGATCACTTTACTAACTCTCATTGGTAACCGTTAAGTTTGTATGTGAATCAATTTGTTAAGCTTTTATGACTTTTGCCTTAAAAAAAAAAACTTTTTATGATTTTTAGTTGGTTTCGTTAGTGATGAGACAGAGAGTTGGGCAGTAATGAACAAACACTAGGATAAATAAAGCGTAGTATGGATTAGGATGTTGCGTTGAATGTGTGGTATGACTAGATGAAATATGATTATATATGACAACTATAGAGAGATAATTGGGGGGGTATCTATCGTAGAAAAAGTGGTGGAAACCCAGCTTAGGTGGTATGGGCATGTATAGAGAAGATTTGTAGATTTTGTA
>Ga0099826_10003423_pt1 | contig 10759 bp, 7 predicted proteins | sample Mtrugardesep15_FD_76830 | JGI IMG/M metagenome (GOLD analysis project Ga0099826, IMG submission 76830) | Root nodule microbial communities of legume samples collected from California, USA - M. trunc garden sep15 | ecosystem: Host-associated > Plants > Roots > Nodule | place: USA: California...
GATATACTTGTAAAAAAAAAATATTCGATATAGTTTGTTACACTTTTTAAAGAATAAAAGAAATAAAAATAGACATATTCATATTATTTTTGTTACATTTTTTTTTATTATTTTGAATTCACTCACATCAATTATCTTTTTTAAAGAATAAAGGATAAGGGAAACAATTGATATATCGAGGACAATAAAGATTGAATTTGTTCCCTTAAAAAAAAATTGAATTTGTTACAATTTTTTTTAATATTTGAGTTAATAGAGTGGAGAGTTGAAAGGTTTAAAGAGATAGAAGAACTCTTTGTAGAGCACCGCATCATCACAATACTGAGCTAGCAAGTTGATAATTGAAGGGCAGTTGACTGTCAATTGAGTCGGTCCTATATAATAAATTCGAAAGTGACGTTGTAAATAAATACAAGACAAATATCATATCTCAATCAATATTACATAAATACAATCCTTTCAAAAATAAAGTTTATTTAGAAATTGTCTAAAGGAAAAATCCTTAGAAATATCTAACACATGCATGATACTCGTTAAAACAGCTCATGGGGTCGTTTTCCAGCCTTTGGAACACGTGATACTATGTTGCTTAACAGTAACCTGCAGACGAGGTTTCCTTTGGAAACAAGAAAGTGAAATGTGAGTGTTTGAAGGAGTTTCACGTGGGTTGGAGAGAACAGACAGAAAAACTTATCTCATTAAACTACACTTATCTCAAGTGGGTTGAGAGAGAAAAGAGACGGAATAAGTAATGTATATGACCTATGTATATAGATATACATTAGTTATTCAATTAGCCTCAAATTGTTTTTTATTCTTTTATAAATATTATCAGAGAGAATAAATGATACTAATTTTACCATTAAAATAGATTCAACTAATTATTTTATTAAAAAACGCGTACAACCCAAAAACAAACATAAGAAGGGAGTACTCAAACAAAAACATGTGCTAAATATTAAACATAGTTAAATATTAAAAAAATTACAAATAGTGGTCACTAATCCTAATATTTGACACTTATTTATTAATTTGTCTAATCTTAAAGCAAGTCACTCTAAATGTCACGGTTTTTTGTCAGTATCGTGTGTGTGTGTATATATATATATATATATATATATAAAGTAAAGGATAAATATTTATTACTAATACATAAAATAAAGATAAGCATTGTATATAAATGGTTAATGTGTAAATCTTGGTGAAGAGAATGATTTAGCTAATAAGTTTCCCACGGATTTTCATTGCAATACTTTCAACATTTTTTGACATTTCATTCATCATAAGCTACCTTCTGTGGTGAGACTTTTTATCTCCTTAGTTTTGTTTTATGAATTAATTAGTTTACTTAAGTAGCAATTAACAACTGTTATATACCTTTCTGTTAATTTAGTTTTCACTGTTACTCATTCAGTTTTTGTTCAGAATTGTATGGTGTATGTATATATAACTGAAAATTGTTCCCTACTATGATTCAATGCTTTATTTGGTTGATTTCTAGGGAATATTGTGATGTGGGCTCTAAGAGTTCATGGATATGCCTTGGCTGTGTCATTTTGTTTCATCACCCTCGTGGCAGCCTCACGAAAAACAGATCCTTTAGAAGGTGATTTTTTGTATTAAAAAAGTTTATAACATTCTGATTCATTTTGTTTTTTCTGTCCTGTCATTTTAGAATTTAGGATTTAAATTTCAGTTCATGTTGAAAAATTAGGGAGAGGTTTGTTATCTTGACGAAGGTTTTCACAACCCTTGGTGTTGTTGTGGAGAATCGCGGTCAAATGCAGCTCAACCACAGTTGCAAAGACATAAAAAATCTATTGTGCATGATTGACTTCCCTTTTGTAGATGCAATTCATTTCAGTTCATTTTTTTCATATGCTACTTTCATGAAATTTGATTTGGTATTTGATGTTTTTAAACTCAAATTATACTTGTTCTAATTTTGGTATGTATGCAGTAAAAGCACTGATAGACATCAAAAAGAGTTTGATTGATTCCACTGACAAACTGAGGAACTGGAATAAGGGTGATCCATGTGCAGCAAACTGGACTGGAGTTCGGTGTTTTGATAAGAAGGGTGATGATGGTTACTTCCATATTCGAGAGCTGTATGGCTTTTTTATCATTCTGTTTTCTTTTTGTTTTGAATTTCAACTCAATTCAATTTTTTTATATTAGTTTGAGTTGTCCGTGTACAACTATTTTGCACATGCATCAAATGATGTGTTGGCACATGAATTAATGAATACGACAACTGTCAGTATATAGTACTCTAATGGTTCACGCTAACTTTCTAAATTGTTTTGCTATTGAATTTTACTTAAGCTACCTGATGACTTTGAACCTCTCGGGAACTCTAGCACCGCAGCTTGGTATGCTCTCCCATCTTGTGATAATGTGAGTTTTCTCATTTTATAAATGTTTCTGAAGAAAAATATGGCCTATTGTATGGTGCACAAGTGAGACGAGTTTTGCATCATGCATAAACTAGTTTCCATCATTGGATCATGAAGTAAATCTCAACATCAAATTAAATGAAATTTGATGTGACTTTTTGATCTAACGGTGGAAAAGAAACCTGTGCATGGTGCAAGGCTATTTTGCTTGTACATGTTAGACAACCCGAAAATACATGTATGAGAAGGATAAATGGTTATGTGTTATACCATGCTAATATCTTCATTGTTTTATGCTTGAAGGAATTTCATGTGGAACAATCTGATAGGCACAATACCAAAGGAAATTGGACATATTACATCGTTGATACTCTTGTAAGATCCGTACCAAAGAAGATGAATTATTAGTATTGTTTCAATGATTTGTTTTAGCCTAATGATGTAAGCACTTGTGAGATTGTTCGAGAGAGCTTATAGAAACAGGTTATGACATGTCCATAAGTTGTTTTCGACTTATTATTCAGACATATTTTCTATGCAGGCTCTTGAGTGGAAATAAATTATCTGGTAGTTTACCAGATGAGCTCGGCAACCTTACAAATTTGAATAGACTCCAAGTAGATGAAAACCAATTGTCAGGTCCTGTGCCAAAATCATTTTCTAATTTGGTATATGTTAAACACCTGTAAGTGGATTTCTAAACCAAATGCATTGTCAACAAACATTGTGTTCGATTTTCTACTTCAATGTTTTTTTTTTTCATCTTTGCAGCCACATGAACAACAACTCATTCAATGGTCAACTTCCATCCGAACTTTCAAATGTATCCAACCTTATTCATTTGTAAGTTTTGAAGCCAATTTTGAACATGTCCTTTATTCTAAAACTTTAGAGTTGCATCCTAGTATGCATCTCCAAATTGACCATTTGTACAAGTTTTAATTGCGTATGCTTGTTGACATGACTTTATAGGCTTTTGGACAACAATAATTTTTCTGGCTATCTTCCACCAGAATTCTCCAAGCTACAGAGTTTGACAATACTGTATGTTAATAATCATATTGTAGCCTTTTTATTTTGTTTACCATTCTTGTCGATTCTTTGATCATGCAATGCAATAGTTAAATGATTAATCTTTTTTTGATTTGAAAATTTGAATCTCACTTCTTGCATTACTTTAGCAATAAGTTATTATAGTCTTTTATGCGCTCAAGCAATTAAGAATTTTACCAATATACTCCACAACCATTTTGCATGCCTGTATATATGGTCACAACAATGATTTTAGTATAGTCTATTGTTTTGATTATTTGTTGTTTCCTTACAGCCAACTTGATAACAATAATTTCAGCGGGAATGGAATTCCGTCCACCTTTGAAAATCTTCCGAATCTAGTAAAACTGTAAGTACTCTATGTTCTTTTTTTTCTGTTTTCATTTAACATAGGACGTTACAAAAATTTAATGAATACTATTTAGACACAATAGGTAAAAATGTTACTTGAAATGGCCTCGAAATCAGACTTGCCATTTGGTCTTGTGTTTTCTTCTTGAGCTAATGTTTCCTCTTGAATTTAACAGGAGTCTAAGAAATTGCAGTCTACAAGGAGCTATTCCGGATTTCAGTTCAATACACGGACTTACATATTTGTATGTTTAAGTATATCTTGTGGCTTTATTTCATATTGTGCAGATGATAATGAAATCATTTACTTCTTATCATATTTTAGGGATCTAAGCTGGAATCAGTTCACTGGACCTATACCATCAAAGAAACTTTCCGACAATATGACAACTTTGTATGTAAATAGTCAATTTTATTTATAATCTTTGTATCAATGTCGAACTAGTTTACTTATCTTCATTAGAATATTTATGTAGTATTTTTCTGCTATTGTAGTGATCTCTCCCATAACAAGCTCAATGGATCAATTCCTCGTGGTGTAGTATATCCACATCTTCAAAGATTGTGAGAATTTACTCATCAACTTGTATTTCACATAATATTTCTTTAATTATTAAAAACTCTTTATGAGCAGCAAACTAGATTTAGTCTGGTGCAATTCTTTCCTTACTGTGTTAATGTTTTGTTTCCACCGTCAAAAACAGGAAACTAGAGAACAATTTACTATTTGGGTCCATCCCTGCAACCATATGGCAGAACATATCCTTTAGCAAGAAGGCGAAACTTATAATGTAAATTCTAAATCTGAGTTATTACAGGAATATTGATTTTTGGCATTGAATAATAAATTTATGAAAAGGGATTTACTGTTGTAAGCTGATGGAGTGAATTTTATCATTGCAGTGATCTTCATAACAACTTGCTTTCTGACATTTTTGGAGATTTGAATCCCCCAGGAAATGTTACCTTAAGGTATGTTCAGTAATTTCTTCCATGCAACCATATTATCAAATTCTCTCTCTAGATCAATTTATGTTCATAGTATTCCAATCATTATGTTTAATTTTTATCTTATATGATTCATTTTTATTGTCATGACTATATTGTCATTAGTTTTTATACCTTTCTTGTTACATAAACATGTTATCATTTTTTTTTATTGTTTTCTTCCATGAAGGCTTTCTGGCAATCCTGTATGCAAAAAGTCCAACATACAAAGAATTGGTCAATTTTGTGCTCATGAAGAACGTGATGTAGATGAATTAGAATCCACAAACTCAACCACCGTCTGCCCCATTCAATCTTGTCCAGTCGACAATTTCTTTGAATATTCACCCTCACCCCTAGTTCCTTGTTTTTGTGCAGCACCTCTAAGAATAGGATATAGGCTTAAAAGTCCAAGTTTTTCTTACTTTCCTCCCTATATAACTAGTTTTGAATCATACATAACTGCGTCCTTAAACTTAAGCCTCGATCAGTTATCAATAGACTCTTATGAATGGGAAAAGGGTCCTCGTCTTAGAATGTATTTGAAGTTTTTTCCTTCATACAACGTTTCTCACACATTCAACATAAGTGAGATCATTCACATTGGTAGCATCTTTGCGTCATGGGGATTTCCTCCCACAAACTTTTTTGGACCATATGAACTCCTGAATGTCACTCTTCTAGGACCTTATGCAAATAGTAAGTTCTCAATCTCAACATTTTAGTATTGAGATTTAGTTAATATAATGTATTCCCTTTATTGAGTTTCTCTGATATAACTTCAATTTTATTGTTATAGTGATTATTAATACAGAGGGTGGAAACGAAAAAAAAGGCATAAAAATTGCGATTACAATAGCAGCTGTTGCTAGTATTTTAGTAATATCCGTAATAATCATTCTCAATCTCCTACTTTTTAGAAGAAATCTTAAATACCAGCACTTGATTTCCAGGAAACGTATGTGTAAGTATTTTAATGCTTTCTTACGATAATGTCAATTTGATTAATCTTTGAAAAAACACATTGATTTAAATGGATATCTCTTTTTGCAGCCTCTGATATATATATCAAGATAGATGGCGTGAAATCATTCACTTTGAAAGAGTTGACTCATGCTACTAACAAGTTTGATATCTCAACTAAAGTTGGTGAAGGAGGTTATGGAAATGTCTATATGGGCATTCTATCTGATGAAACAGTTGTTGCCGTTAAGCGAGCAGGAGAAAATTCATTACAAGGACAAAAAGAATTCTTAACTGAGATCGAGCTTTTATCAAGGTTACATCATCGAAATCTTGTCTCACTACTAGGTTACTGTAATGAAGAAGGAGAGCAGGTATATAACCTATAGCTAAGCTAAGCTTATCTTATGTATATCATACTGCAACTAATTTTATTGAAGAACTTTAAAAAAAATGAGAAAAATATTTGTTCTACTATGCATAATTATTAAAAAATTCCATACCATAGGATAAATAAACATTAATCTAACAAGTCATATATTTAACAACACATAAAAACTTCCTATGCATCTTATTTTAGTTTTCTTGGAGAGACCTCAAATACATGCTTACGCCAATCCATCGAGTGATATCTGCAACTGATTTTCAAAATGCACATCTTATCCTTTTGTTTAGTTAATCTAGTTTGCTATGTTTGTTCTGTTAAGCTTATATTTAAAATGAGCCTATCATTAATAAGAGGCAAGTGACATGCTTGATGTAACAAATTTCTGTCATGAATATATCATCGTATGTTCAAGTTATATGTCAAATTGGACTATAGTTATTTTCTTGAATCTTTCCATTAAATTAATATTATTGAAGAAATATTATCTTTGGAACTCAAATATGTAATCTTAGGTTATGTTAGGCTCTAAATACTATAGCTAAAAAAACTATGGAAACTAAGACTATGAAAGAATAAAAACTAGCTAAGAAAAGTTAAAAGACATTTCTTCATCCATTTTGGTTAATTTTAATCATGAGGCAATACAATGTATATAAGCTAGTGCATATTCACAATAAGATAGTTACATCAACCATACATAGTATATAACTAACATATCCTTTTCTAGAATAAACTAGAATATTCATTGTTTTCTTGGTCTTTATAATCCTATCAGGTTAGACATAATATTTCGCCATTTTAACTTGATAGTTGATCATAATATCATCTCATATACTATTTTTCTTGGTTTAGATGCTGGTTTATGAATTCATGCCCAATGGCACCTTAAGGGAATGGATTTCTGGTAAGGAATAATGAGAATTTTTATATTGAAATTAGAAATGTCATGTATGTTATATTTAGATAGATATTGGTTCCTTTATGTTATGTTTGTTATGAACATGGACTCTTTACGATTTTCATATTCTTGCTTTCTGCTCTCAATTTTGGGTTTTTTTGCCAAAAAATTGTTTATGCTCATGCAAAGTTGAACATCTGCTCGATTAATGTTTGAATTTTTATAAGCATTTCACGAGAAAATTAAGTTACTCAATATTTACAACTAAAAATGGAGGTAGTATGAAAACATGATCATTACGCTAGTTTTGATATATTTGGCAGGTAAAAGTAAAAAATGCAACGATGGCCTAAGTTTTTTCATGAGATTACGGATAGCAATGGAGGCAGCCAAAGGCATACTATATCTGCATACAGAGGCTAACCCTCCTGTATACCACAGAGATATTAAAGCCACCAACATACTCCTAGACTCAAAGTTTACAGCTAAAGTGGCTGATTTTGGATTGTCACGACTTGCACCATACTCAGATGAAGAGGGAAATGCTCCTAAATATGTGTCAACAGTTGTGAAGGGAACACCGGTAAGTTTGTTAAAGAAAATTTAGAAATGATTTCAATTTCGATGTTGAAGACTTTAAGTTGTCTTGCAGGTTCCTAAACTGTTTGATCATAGGGATTTAAGCGGTTATTCCCTTCTAAATCATTTGACTGATACCTTTTATGCAGTTTTGACGATTTTATTAGCTTATCCTTATAATGGTGTTTACAAAGAGTTCTTACACAGGCTTGTAGTATTTTTTGTCCAATTAGAAATATTGAAAGTAGGTTTGAATTTACTAACTATTTTGTAATTTTCCTGCAGGGTTACCTGGACCCAGAATATATGATGACTCATATGTTAACTGATAAAAGTGATGTATATAGCCTAGGAATTGTGTTTTTGGAGCTTTTGACCGGCATGCATGCAATATCACGTGGGAAAAACATTGTCCGTGAGGTACATTTTTAGTTTTTTTTTACACCTTTTTTCCTTATTTTAAGATAATAAAACTTCTACTCACGTATGTTGTGACTTGGGTTCAAGTCCATAATTCTCAAGTTTGTAGGTTATGCGTAATTCCATAGTAAATTCATAGTGGGGTTAGCGATTCTCGTTAACTTTACATGGACGTGCCTCTCCTAATCTAAATTTTTATCCATAAAAAAAGGTTACATTTGTATTCTTGTATATGTCTAATTTGAGAATTTTCAAATTCATAAACCATTTTAAAATTTCGTTAACTTGAGTGACTAAGTCGGCATCGTCAAACAACACTCTTCATATTCCTACCAAGTTGAAAGAAATACTACTGCTTAAACATACTCTTATGTCTATTATGGTATATGATTCTAAATCAGGTTAATCTGGCATGTCGATCTGGCGTAATAGATTCCATTATAGATAACAGAATGGGCGAGTATCCATCTGAATGCTCAAACAAGTTCTTAGCTTTGGCCCTCAGTTGCTGTCATGACCATCCAGAGGAGAGACCGTCAATGATAGACGTGGTGAGGGAATTGGAAGACATTATTGCCTTGGTACCTGAAACTGAAATTAGTTTATCGGATGTTTCTTTTGATAATTCTAGGAAAATGGCACCCTCATCTTCATCATCATCAACAATAACATCAGGATTCAGTATGACAAGAATGGATCAACAGAACATGTCCTCATATGTGTCAGGAAGTGATCTTGTCAGTGATATCAATCCTACTATTGTTCCTCGCTGATGCCTTACTGTTGTTCTTGCTTAAACATACTCTTACGTCTTTTGTTGTATATAATTACTGTTTCCCTTCCTACACGGGACTTTGTAAATTTTATACTCATATAAACAAAATTTTATGGGCAAACAAAAAATTGATATATCTATTAACCGAGTTGGTGTGGTTTGTCGAAATCTGCAAGCTCGTACTTTTTATTTTTACAATTACAAAGACTACTACAATTTCGGAGGTTGAGTAATTTTAAAAATGTAACAATGCAGATAAAAATTCACAGAAGAGGATAAAATTATGATTTAATCATTGATGTGAGAATAAAAAAATGGAGTGATAAGAAGGTCGAAGGTGTGATCTTCATCCTCACATAATTCTAACTATAATTATATTTGTCATTAAAAAAAAAGCAAAAAAATTTCATGTTCATGTTATGTTAAATCCAATTTGATGATAGATCCAAATATCATCTCTGTTAGCGCAACATTCAATTTCTTACGGTGCAGTTAAAATAGATAAAGAGTGGTGGATGAAAGATTGATGATGAAAAATCAGAGAGAAAATATGCTATGTTGTAACCAATTCATTAGAGAATGAAAGTGGTGACTTACGACTTATTTATAGACATACTTGTTTTCTAAACAGTTCTTAATCTATCTGAACCAACTCATATCCCTTTCTAACCAACTCTTATTCTAATTATTGATTAACATGTTAACAATATCTAAGGGAAGAAAAGGACAAGCAATGCAGGCACAAAACAGATCATCCCTAAATACAACCACAAAAATATCTACGAAAAACTTAAAGATCATGTTCGTATAATACATAATGCGCAGTAGGATTGGCAATTATAAGAAAACGGTGTCACAATATTTGGACGGAGCATGTTTGCATTTGAATGCAGCGTATGCAGTAGGATTGGCAGCAGATTCTTCATTATGCAGTAGGATTGGCAAATTCAACCAGCAGGTCATGGAATTGTGGTTCCGGATTCGTAAAACTGGTAATAGCTAAAAATAAGATTCAGGCCTCAGGTGAAAAATGTGTAATTGATAGCATAGTGGAATTTAAGAAATGAAAGGGAAACTATAATTCATTTAAGAATCATAACATGAAAATTAAGGAATGATTAAACAAGTGATGCTACACTATTTCCTCTTAAAAAAATAAATAAAGAAGTGGTGATCAACTATTTATACAAGAAGATGATCATTATTAGGTTTGCGAAATTGCAAATAAACCAAAAAGCAGATAAACAAGGAGAGATCTCAACGAGGAACACAACCATAATGCTTGCAACTTCAAAAATGATTTTAACACCCAAGAGGAATAAGAATGCCATCACTATAGATTAGTGTTCTAACGTAAGCACAACGACAACTAAAATTAGAGAATAGCCATAATGCTTGCAACTAATGATTTTAATGTTTTATGAAGCATATAATCAAATAGATGAACTAAGTTGTACATTAGGGTCATATTTAAGTTGCCTTATCTCCAAATATAGCATGAATCCAAGATAAATTAAGAACAAGTTTAAATAAACTGAACCATCTAACTTTTTATATAGACATAAATAATACTAGTGAAAGAAATAGAAAAAATGTTCATTGATCTTTGCTTGCTGAGGAGCTGATAAACATTGAAGTGAGCTGCAACAACCTTTAACTGTGATGTCATGCATACAAGCCTACACCACAAGTAACATGAGGGCTATGTTATTAAATATTAGATTCTATAGCAATATCTTTATACTTCAAGTTCTAAAATTGGAAATATGATAACTTGTTGTGCATACTATCTGCAACAAAATTTAGAAGTATATGAAATTAATACTGAAGGTGGGAAAAAACACAAGAAGGGGGGGGTTGAATTGTGTTTTCAAAAACGTTTCTTTCTTACGAAAAATAGCACTGTTCTCAGGATTCAGAGTCTGATGGAGTTCAGACTCTAATCA
>Ga0099826_10003424_pt1 | contig 10758 bp, 3 predicted proteins | sample Mtrugardesep15_FD_76830 | JGI IMG/M metagenome (GOLD analysis project Ga0099826, IMG submission 76830) | Root nodule microbial communities of legume samples collected from California, USA - M. trunc garden sep15 | ecosystem: Host-associated > Plants > Roots > Nodule | place: USA: California...
TAGGAGGTAGGACCAAAACTGCAAAAACATGATAGTTTAGGGACGATTTTGTTCAATTTAAAAGAGGCAGGACCATTTTCGTGAGTTGGTCAAAATGCGAGGACCAAAAGTGTAATTAAGCCTTTTTTTTATAAAGTTTTCCTTATACTTGTATAATTGAAATGAAATATGAAACAAATTTCAAGCACACCCGTTACAATATACTAGCTAAATACAACAATGAACTGAATTGCAAATTGAACCTCGCAAATTATTCATTTATGATGATCATTCGGACCAAAAGTTTACCTCCAACAACATTTTGGAAAGCATGCCACCAAACCCTTAACATGAACTCGACATTGATCATTGAAGTACAAGGGTCTACATAAAGTAGTGAGTCTAAGATTTGGACCTGTTATTTTCACATGCGGTCCCCTCCCAAATTTGTTTCCACTGCTACTGCAATAAAATAGTATATATACTTTTTAAATTCATCTATTACCATATTTGTATTTCTAATCATTGGAAGTTATTGTCATGGTCTTACACATATGTATGATTAAGACCAATTGGAAAGTTCATACATACATTAGGGGCATGTCTTCCTTGGTCACAAGAATACTGTCACAAGTTATAGGTACACTCAAAAAAACCAAAATGGAGAATTTATATTTTGTGAATATGTTTAAGAGATTTATATAATTTTGTGAATATGATTAAGAAATTTATATTTAGTCTGATAACCATTTAAGAATAATTCAAGAATTAATCTATTAATTAGGCAATGAAAGAAAGATTTGATTAAATCTCATTTATTAAGTGAAATTTCTAATATATGAATTTTTTTTAAAGTTCTAATTTATAAAATTTCTAATGTATATAAACTTATGATTAACACTTTTTAGTAGAATGTGATGTGAAAGGATTCAATATGTGATGTGGAAGTCATTAAAAGTATTCTTATAAAAAATAATTAAAAGTAACAAAAAATAACTAAAAAAAAGTTAAAACTGAATAAAATAAAAGAATAAAATAAAGGAATTATGAATATGTACAATATTAAAGGAAACGTTTTTTCTTAAAATTTTAACTGGAATTCTAGCCCTTTCAAAGAAAACATGGAACTCTAGGTAGGCAGCATTTTGAGTTAATAATATGTATTCTTTTTCTTAATGATGTAAAGTTAATGTAACAATTTGCGTTCTTCATTCTCGATGCTGCTACGGATTCTCCCTTCTCAAAGGTGGTAATTCATATGTACCTGGTTTGGATAATTATGAGAAAAGGAAGAGAAATTGGAGACTTCTTCTAATTGGTATACAAAGAAACTGAAAAGTGAAAATGTAAGGGTTTCCATGTCTTTTTTTTCTCTTTACTTTATTTCATGGTTGTAGTGCATTAAGAATATTTTTTTTTTGGGATGTGATTGGTTTATTTTATAGAAAATCATTTATGCATGCACTTGCTTAGTAAATTTTCTCAATTATTACTTAAAAAAAAATCTCAATTAGATTAGGATAATGGAATCTCTATATTAACAGTGATTTTTTTAAGTGAGTTGAAAATATGATATTATTTTATTGTTTAAAACGTTTCTATTTTGTTTCTAGTTTTTGTCCTGTCATGTACGTGGACATAAGTTCATATATTAGAACCTTTCAAAAAAAAGTTCATAATTAGAAATTTCAATTAATAAGAGAGATTTAATTAAATCTTTCTCTCATCACCTAATTATTACACTAATTGTTAAATTATTCTTATATGCTTACAAGACGAAATATAAATCTCTTAAACATATTCACAAAATATTAATTCTGCATTTTACTTTTTGTAAGTGCACCTAAAACTTGTGACAAAACTCTTGTGACCATGTGAGACTTGCCCCTAATTCTTATGGATAAACTCTCCAATTGGCCTTAATCATATTTGTAAGACCATGACAATAACTTCCAATGATTAAAAATGCAAATATTGTAATAGATGAATTGAAAATGTATATGTACTATTTTAAGAAAATTATTTGTGTACATCCAATAATTTATATCCATTTAACATCGTGAGAGAAAAAAAATAAAGAGTGTGATGTGATATATTTATGATGTGATAGAAAGAAAAAAATAAAGAGAAAATAAGGTATTGTGGCATGCGGAAACAAATTTTGAAACACTGCATGTGTGACAATAACAAGTCCACATCTTAGACCAAGTTTTCACCTTGATTTCCCGCCAACAGTAAAGTATAGGAGAAATGATTATTCTTATACGGTCACATAATTATTGTTAGTATTTCACAATATTTTTATATTGGTTTTCTTAACCAATATTGATTAGCATTTTGTTTATTGTTATTATTATTACATTTTAAAAGTCTCCTCTTTAATTTGGTATAATTTTCCACGGTAGCACGAGCGTTAAAATGATGCAATTATGTGAACCATTTATGATAGGGATACATACATGGTGGGCCAGACTCATCATGTTAGAATATTGCTGAAAATAAATAGTCATTGAATTATTAGTAACCGAATGCATTTCCATTACCAAATGTGAAAAGAATGATTTTGACCTATGGACCATATTTCTCATGTTTAACTTTCATCTGTTGAATCATATTGTATATTGTCGTTGAATTATACATTTCTGAATCTAACTGTTTTCCCTTGTTGCGTTCTACAAATAGATCATAGGGTTCAATAACTTAATTTTAATCCTTTTTCCTATATCATTTACTTATAAACTGGTATGAAATTGATAATTATTTGAACTTAATTGAATTATAAACTTTTACAAATCAAAATTATCACTGTCATAGTTTCTTTTGAGGAGGCTTTTAAATACATTAATGCAGAAATCTTTAATAGGTAGTCTTTGTTTCATTTGAGCCATTCATATCCTTCTTGGCTGCAAGAATAAGAACAGTGCAGTGTAGAGGGGAATTTTATATAGTTCATGATGCTTCATTGGATGAAAGCTTGTAATCGTTTTAGAATGTAATTGAAATTATGTTTCTTAGCTCGTTTCCATTATGAAATTCAGTTTCAAATGTCTCTATCATAACATATTTGGTGTTTTAAATCTAAATAAAGTTTAATCTTCAATTGTAGTCTAGTTCAAATTAGACTTTTTCATCAAATCTAAATGAAGTCTAAGCAAAAATTATAAATATATATGCGACATGTTGCAAAAATTATAAGTAGGAGACATTTTTTATTCTTACTAATGAAGATACAAAAATGTCAATACAAAATAGAAACATGTAACATTGTTTCATTTTTACTTATAATACTAAAAAAATGTTGGTAAAACTCTTTAGTGACGAAGGCTATACCTAACAATTATCCAAATATTACTAGATATAATTAGTAATATATTTTGTGATTAAAAAATGATATTAGATCTCAATTATGTTGTAGTGTACCAAACACTCCAATAAATCATAAACACCAGTAAAAGTTTATGAAAGTAGAAACACTTTAATTCAACTACATGCGTTGATTTTCTTCGACTGCTACTATATCATGCATCCCTATCAAATATATTCATAAAAGATAACATCGTGAACAAGGTGTTATAGGCATGATTCATTCACGCACAAGAAAATGCCGCAACATGATAATCAATAAAGCTTTTTAGCCAACGGTGATGAAGGCTTTTTGGATCAACATTATCTATCGAGGATGTGTTTGTTTAGGATTCCTAACTTACGATTGTTTAAAATAAGAGCATTTTTGGTATTATGGGGGTGTGAGTGATTAAAGGGGCATATAAAGAATTTTTCAAATGAAGTATACGCAAAAGCAAGTATAAGTAATTAAAGGTGTGCATTTTTGCTCATTGAAGTTTTTTTTGTTTTGATTTTATACCTTTTAAGCGCCCTTGAAAAAATATCTCTAAAATGTGTTATATCATATATGTTGCTCTCGATCCATAAGTTGATATACGTCAGAAAAAGTTAAAAAAGTAGATTATTAGTGTCCATTTACAAGTTCAACATTAATTACTTGTTTATATTGTCAATGACAATTTTAATTGTATTTATAATTTATATTACAATCTTATATAAATTTATGAAATTGTTCTATATCTATAAATTATATAACAGTTGCACGAACATTTTAAGAGATTGTAGGCATTGATATGAACTGCATGAATCTAGCTAGTATGTATCTTGAATGCAACCAATATATTCAGTCTTGACAATATGGTAATCACTCAAATAATTTTTTGAAGGATAGCTTATAAAATTAATGTAATTGTATTGTAGATAGCTTATATTGGTGACAACGAAATGAACGAGGAAGTAGTGAAAGATTACCTCATTTTGTTATTGAAAACAAAAGCACCAAAACTGAGATGATGTAAGCAAGAGAGATGTCAAATTTTCATGGCTAGCAAATCATAAAAACCTCTACATTAGAAGAGAAGCATATTAATTCGGTTTTATTTCTAGAAGCTATTAAATGAAAGGAATGCATGATGCAACGTGAATATTTGGAGAGTTGAAATGTGTTAATTTTCTAAGGAATTCTGCTCTTCTCCCAACAAAAATTATTTTTGGATATTTAACTTTTCTAAGCTATTATATGATATAACACATTTTAGAGATGTTTTTCCTTACAAGTTCAACATTAACAGCTAGTAGTTGCTTGTATGTATTGACAATTATACTCGTGTTTATTATTTATATTATATCCTTATATAAATTTATCAAATTGTTCCTTGACTACAGAGCATATGACAATTACACGGACATTTGATACGTTGGAAGTCCAAATCTACACCCCCAACATATCAAATGTTAGAGCAATTATCATCTGGTCTGTAAAAAACATTTTTATATATTTATATAATACTATAAGATAAATAATAAACACGAGTAAAATTGATAAATAAAAAGATTTAGCAGCAATGTTTGTTGGTGCTTGAAATAAATAATTTGTTATTTTTGTTTCCAATAGCAATGTTTAGATAAATTGAGAGATCGTTGGCATTGATTTTGAACAGCATGAATCTAATCTCTCTTGAATGCAGCCATTATATTCATTCTCGACAATATGGTAATCGCTCATATAATATTTTTGAAGGATAGCTATATCATCATATATGTTTCTCTGGATCCATAAGTTGATATACATCAAGATAAATAATGGTTCTAAAGTATATGTTGACAAAATATCATTTCCTCTAGAATTGATAGAATCTTACTCAAAGCTTAAACAAGTGAAAACAACTTCATAAAGGAAATTATATACAACTGCAATATCTTTAATCAACTTGTTATTCAAAATATCCACTTGATCTTCATCAAACTGTTCTTTGTATGAAACATTCTTGAAATTATTTGCTGCATCAACGCATGTTTCAAAATTTTCTTGTTTGAATTAAAAGTCAGAACCATTAATAGAATCATATATCAAGAAAATAAAATAAAGAGAAGAATAAAATGAATATTTGTTAAACAAGTTACACTACCGATAGAAAGTTCAAAAAACATGTATTTATGTAGTTTTGGAATAAACAAAGTCTTGAGAAAAAAATAGGAATGACAAACAGAGGAAAGAGAAACAAAGCATGTTATGCAAACTCTTGATTTGCTTATACTTTGAATTTTCATGAAGAGTTTGGAACTTCTAAATGTAAACACAGTTAGGATGTATATTTAGAAAATCTTAAGATGGTAACATGAATGGAGAAACATGAAAAATTTAATGAAAGGTAGAACTAAGGGAATGAAACAACGTGAGTTACGTACTTTGCATGAAGAAAAAAATGCATGCAAATAATTCTGCCTTTCTTTTTTTGGGAATTAGTGATAGGTTCACGTTTCATGATTAAAAGTTCTGTTGAAAGTAAAGCACTAAAGTTATCTTCATATGTGATTGGTTTGTAACTTCCTATCATTTAGAATAGGGACATTTTTGGTATTTTGTGGGGGCATGTGAGTAATTAAAGATTGGCATATATCAATTTCCAAATACAAGTATAAGTAAAAGAATGAGATGACGCATAAAATCTATCCATATATCTCAACCGTCAAAAAACGATATGGGTCATTGGGGCATCTCTAATAAGGTAATTTCTAATTACGCCCCCTACACTTTTCCCTCACTATATAGATATTTCGAGTTTTATTTTTTGAAGGGGTAAAATTGGCAAAACACCCAATTTATTTGGAGTTGAGAATCCGAAAAATAGAGCGTGTGCTTGCAAAACTAATAAAGTGGAAAATAAGGCTTTTGAATCTTCGATGATAAAAGAATATCCCGTAGGTATATTAGATAAATTATGGGAAAATATTTTTAAGGCGTCTGATCTATCAAAGTGGTATTATGATTAGATATTCCATAAAATTGATTTTGACTTTATGGGTTGATAATGTTGTTGTAAATAAATTGAATAATATATTTGAGACTAAAAATCAATTTTTGAGGCAAAAGTTTTAAATTACATTTTTAAGGTTTTTTTTAACCAAAGGAAATCAAGACATTTAACAGAAAGTTAGGATAATTCTAAAGCAAAAATAATTCTACTACATAACATTCGAATGAATATTTAAAAGAAATTATATCGTTCTAGAATCGCTTTTGTCTCTCCCTCTCCTAAAATTAAATTCAAACACACTACTATTAATCTTCTTTCTTGATCACACCTATACAATTGGATTCTGTATTTGTGGCAATGACATCATCACTATGTATATCTGACCGCTTCTTGTGCTTATTCTTGCTATGATATGATAATAGGAAATATGAAATAAGTAAGTACTTGATACCAAGCTTGTGAGCATGATCTAAGATAAAAAAGAATTACTACTAAAATACTCTTGTCGATAGAGTTCTATGATATGAAATAACATAAAATAAATATCAATAAACTAATGATAAAAATTAGGACACAAATAACAACAAATGTTATATTAGATGACATACTAACGAATGAAATACAAAAGAGTTTGATATGAAATAACAAAACAAACAAAAAAAGCGTTAAAAATTCAAGTAATGATGTAAATTCAAGTAATTAAAAATTCCAGAAACATCTAAACTCTTTCACGTTACCTTGCAGTCAACAAGCACTGATTGTAGTTTACTTGATCATTGAGGTTATTCATCCCATCAATAATCTAAAAGGAATAATAAAAGAACTTAAGTCGTGTTTTCATTAACTTGGTAATAAACCTCTATTATTGAAAATGTTTTATTTTTTAGATTTAAAAATTATTCATGTAAAGAGTACTTGGACAAAACACAAGGCTCAGTATGACCTAAGTAAAATTTAAACATTCTTGTCCTAAGTTTAAGATGTTATTGAAACCCTATTTTACACATGTTCCCGGATCAAATCAATACCTTTTGTGAGGGTGTGAATTTCAATCAAGAAGGTTGGGCATTGGTGTACAAAAATTGAAAAAGATAAATAATGGTCATTGAAGAAATACAAACAATGAAAAATTACCTCATAAGAAAAATATGATTCGGGATGAAAAGAAAGATGTTGCTTTTCTTGAGTGAAACTAGTCTCACTATTGGAAGTGTTATGATCCCAATTCCATGGCATGGAGTAAGAAAAGAATTGTCTTTATCATCAACAATAGGGAACTCTCTAATCACCACCATATCGATGAATTCACTTTTTTAAACACAAATTATTTGCACTTGTTGAGTCTTGCACTGCTTAATTATGCTTTAGAATAACTGTAAGGATCCCTAATCAGACAATTTGGCTATTTAGAGAAATGCTTGTAAGCTGAATATCTGTTTTTTGTTAGGTGGATATTCAATGTAAAATATTATTCTTAAAGTTCCTTCAAGAAAAAAAGTTCCACACAAAATGAGTTTTCAATAGAAGTTCTACCAATATCTTAAGTTCCTTCAAGACTCTAAATATCAGGAGCCAGGAATTAAGGTTCCAAATTCTAACATGGGTCATTAACTCATTATATGGTCGTACATCCTTAGTTTCTTTACTTTCTCAACAAACAAACAAAATTCAAAAGAAAAATAGTAGAATGTTCTCCTACCAAAAAATAGATTTCTACATGCAGTTCCGAGCTATGTAGATGCATATCAATGACATCTTGGTTTTTGGATGACAAAAATGCTTTTGAATTTGATTAGAGCTCTGAACAGTCAATTTCTAAAAGCCTATTTGTACTAACAATTTTAAATATAACATTTTACCTATTTATAAAAAAGTCAATAAACATACATTTTTTAAAAGGTTAATAGATCAATGAAATTTTGTAAAACATGTACATCCATTTTTCGTCCACTTTATTAGTGTGTGTACGCACGCGCACGCACGCGTTCACACACACAGATATATATATATATCCAATAAAATTTTGTAGACCTAGCACATCTATTTTGTAGACAATACTTGTGTAGTATATAATGTAGTATATAATACACACATATGGACATGCCTGATAAGCCTAATATGTTTTTCTATAAGTCTTAGCATAACCTATTTTAATTAATGAGTTTCTTAAAAAGCTTGAGCCTAACTTATTTAATAAACAAGTTAGAGAGGTGTGTATATCAAACTTTCAGAACGAAAGCTACTACAACACTTTTGACTTTAGGCAAGGAAACTTTAGCCCACGGCTGTAAAAGCGTCGCCTAAATGGGTCATAAGCAACAAAATTTTACCCATTTAAAAATTTTCAATTCCCTGTTGAAAACCGTTGCCTATTCATATCAGGCCACGATTCTGGAAGCGTGGAATTAAAGTAGTATTGCCTATTTCTTATAGGCAACGATTTTCACTCGTTAGTTTTCGAACCTTTATAAAAAACATGGTCTCTTCTTATTTAATAGGCAACGAATAAAAAATCATGGCTTAGACCTTTTCTGCCACGGTTATAAATAAATATTCCAGGCCACAGTTAGATAAGTGTGGTTTACAATGTTTGCAAAATGTGCGCTAAAATATATCTCAAAACCCGTGGAAGGATAGACACTGCTTATTTTTATTGCGTTGACATGTCTAAAATATGAACAATATTGTTTATATAAATTTAAGGGTTAATAGTGTTTTTCACCCCTATAATATATATCATTTACGATTTTCATACCTGTAAAATTTTCGGTTTGATTTGCACTTTTGTAAAAAAAAAACCCGGAATACTCCCCTCCCCCATCCAACTCACCAAATTCGCCTATGTGGCGCTGACTAGGTTTTTTTTAATTTTAATTTATTTTTGTTGACCACATCAGAAAATTAATTTTTAAGACTTTGAAAAATAAATTAAATTCATTTATATTAATTTAAAAATAAAAAATAATTTTAAAAATTTTCAAAATTAATTTTTGAAAATAAAAACATTTGTAAAAATTAGAAAAAAATTCTGGAATTTTTTTGTAAAAAAATATGAATTTTTTTCCAATATTTTAATTTTGAAAAAGATTTTATAAAAAATTTCGAAAAAAAATAATATGAATTTTCAAAAATGATTTTTTTTTCCAGAAATTATTTTATGTACAGAAAATTTCCGAACAAAAATCGGACCTTTTTTAACTTTTGAATTTTTTTTTATTGTATTTCGGAAATTAGATTCCAGATTATATTTTTCGAAAAAAAATCTGATTCTATTTTCTAATTTTTTTTATCTTTTTTTTCCTGATTTTCAAAATTTTTGAAAAACAAAAAATATCTGGTAATAAAAAAAATTTCGGAATTTTTCTTGGAGTAAATTAAAAAATTTCTTTAATTTTAACAATTTTTTTAAAATTAATTTTCAAATTTTTAAATTATATAAATGAATTTATATTATTTTTGAATTTTTTAAAAATTAAATTTCAAATATTTTAATAATTTAATTTCTGATGTGGCCAACCAAAAATAAATTAAAATTTAAAAAAAAAACAATTCTGCGCCACATAGGCGAGTTTGGTGAGTTTGATGGGGTATTTCAGATTTTTTTTTTTACAAGGGTGCAAATCAAATCGAAAATTTTACAATGGTGAAAATCGAAAATGGCATATATTACATGGGTGAAAAGCACTATTAACCCAAAATTTAATTAATAAGAATGATAATAGTTCTTTAATATACATATAAAAGTTTGATCTAAAATACATATAAAAATTTGATCCCTCAAAAAGAAAAAAAAATCAAATATCTATGATCATTAGAGAAACAATGATATTAGTAACAATGATCCCCTCAAAACAAAAAACCAATGATATTAGTTCATTAAAATACATTTACAACTTACTTTAGTCTTCCCCTTAACAATTATCAAATACCTAAGGATTTACTGATTAATTAAACCTAACAAAAATTAATCATTTTAAAAACTTCAAACTCAATCAGCCATGAAATGATCTATGGAAGAAAAAAAATATTAAAAAAAAATCATGAAATGATTTTGGTGGTCAAAATTCAATCATAGCCCATTAAAATGCATCACCATTACTTATATATATTCTTTTCGAGTAGCCATTACTCAGGGCCGTTTCTAATATTTTATGGGTCTTAGGTCAAATTTGAGAAAAAGACCTCCTTATGTAATATATCATTTTTTTTATTATAAATGATGGATGAGACATGCATTTATCATGGCAGTGGACATCTCAGCTATGCCGCCACCCCAAATCACCATAACACAATGTTTTGAAATCCCGGCTACGATGACACCCCAAAACATCGTGTCAAACACACCTCATCCTATATATTTTTGTTATCTTTTTTCTTTTTATGACATCAAATAATAAGCATAATTGTATTACATATAATGAATTCGGCGTTGTATATTATTAATAAAAAAAAAAAA
>Ga0099826_10003425_pt1 | contig 10757 bp, 10 predicted proteins | sample Mtrugardesep15_FD_76830 | JGI IMG/M metagenome (GOLD analysis project Ga0099826, IMG submission 76830) | Root nodule microbial communities of legume samples collected from California, USA - M. trunc garden sep15 | ecosystem: Host-associated > Plants > Roots > Nodule | place: USA: California...
AAAACTAATGCAATTTTTTTCGGATTTTTCTGAGAATATGAAAAATTAAAAAAAAGAAATGAAAAATGGGTCTAAAAAATGAAATTTTGGATTTTGAGGGGTGCTCACGATCCTTGAATTTTTTCCGATTTTCTGGGGAAGTTTCGGAGCAATCCGATCAAGTAGCCCGAAAACCCGATTTTTGACTAAGAACATGTAACAATGAGCCAAAAACAGAAGGATGAGAGTTAGGAAGATTAATATTGTCCCTAAAATGACTATCCATGTTACAAACATGTTTAGAATTTGTGCTAATACAATTCGAATTATATAATCCGAACTGTTTTACCTTGAAAAAGGGTCTTTATGGGGTTTCCGGATTATGTAATTCGGAAACATCATGTAACACGCCCTATTTTTTGAAGTTTCCAGATTACAAAATCCGAAAAAGTCCGTAACTCATTTTTTCACCCTTTAACAAAGGAAAACACCATTCCGGGGATTATATAATCTGGAATGTTTCGAGGGTAATTTTGGAAAAAAATAGGGTGCGCGAGGAAATGCATAAGGTGGGAAAAGTAAAACTCTTTCTAAAATGGTATCAGAGCTTGTCGAATTCAAGGGCCACCTACCTATTCACGCACCAAGCTCAAAGAGTGTTGGGCGTGAGGGGGTGTATTGGGTAAAACCTAAGTCCCACATCAGATAGATGAAACTATTGATGAGAGTTTATAAAGACGAGGCACTCCTCATCTCACAAGCCGGTTTCGTGATGATGAGTTAGGCCCCAATTTCAACATGGTATCAGAGCCTATCCAAGATCCATTTATGTCCACGAACCAAGCCCAATTGTGCTGGTCGTGAGGGAGTGTGTCAAGAGTCTCACACCGGATAGGTGACAGGATAAGTGGGGACAATCCTCACCTTACAAGCCGGTTTGTGGGGTTGTGTTAGACCCAACCACTCTTTCCCATACTAAATGCCACCTGATTCTATATATAAACAAGCATATTTCATACCTATTTATTTACAGATGATTTTTTTTAGACGAAGTCTCAATGACCACTTGAAACTAATACATACAATTTGGAGGTTCCATTCGAACATAAGTGAAAGTTTTCAGCCTAACAACATCGACATAGCCAGTTGAACAAATTCTTACGGACTTTGCAAAATGATTTTTAACCATAACTATTAACACAATATGCTAATAATTAACAACCAATATTTGTCTATATAAAGGTACGCACGAACTAAGAGAATTAAATGGACTAAAATGATAGCAAAATATTTATACAAAAGGAAACATTTTAATTTTTTTTACAAAAGACTAAATGAAAAACAATAGTAATTTTTTTAAGGAGAAAACAGTTTATTTAAATCTTAGTTAGATTGTTATTTTTGCAGCTTGTTTATAAAATTCTATGCCAACCAACAAATTAGTAAATATGTATGTTGAAAGTTCAAACCGTATTATAAGAAGGCAAAAAATAATATATCATACTTTAGCTCAGGAAATGTATAACAAGATAAAATTATGTTTCAAAATGGAAGCTTTCTTGTATTTGTTCGATATCCACCAACATGATATTGGTTTGTCTAGTATTCTAGTAAAATAATTAAAAGTTTGATACGAATTTTCTAAAAATGGTCCGTTGCTATTTATAATAAATAAAAAGAGAATGTAATATTTTATTAAAATTTAATCAAAATATTAAGCTCTATCTTTTGACCCCTATTTATACGATTGGTGTCAAGTCTCAACTCTCAAATGGTTGATCTGTTAGGTGAATAATGCTGGGGCAATTACTCCTAAGACGATGCTAGAATATACTGCTGAAGATGTGACAAATATTATGGGTACTAACTTTGAATCTAGTTACCATTTGTGTCAACTTGCTCACCCACTTTTAAAAGAATCTGGATACGGGAGCATTGTATCAATATCTTCTATTTTAGGTCTGAGACCTTATCCTCTTTGTTCTATTTATGCAGCCTCTAAAGGTATGTTTTATTATTTTCGTATATCCTTTAATTAAATGGAGTATATGTGTACTATAAGGGTTACAAATTAAAAGAGACTCATTCTGCATATGAAATTGATCTATGTAAAGGAGCCATGAATCAATGCACCAAGAACATAGCATTCGAATACGGAAAGGATAATATTCGTGCAAATGTTGTCGCACCTGGGGCAGTAATGACCACGTTTTTGACCACGTTTTTGGAGTCTATTTTGGTATGTTTTAGTTATTTTTTTCTCGGGCCGTATCATTATCTCCGTAAAAGTTACTTATTTTGGTTTCTTAAACAATGTCTTAAAGAACTTGTTAATACATTCTTTCTTTGTTTACGTTGGTTCGGTTTTCTAGAAAACAATATTATCAAGTAAAAGAATATTTTTTCTTAATTTCTATACATACTAGTAACAATTTTCTCATTTAGCAGTAACAATTTACTTCTATATATTCTTCTACAAATTAAGCCTAATGAAGCTCATAATCACTATCTGCTTCCCTTATTATAGGAACACCCCGATGCTCCAAAGGTCATGGAAATTTTAATGTCTCAAACACCTATCAGTCGTGTGGCACAACCTAGAGACATATCAGCATTGGTTGCTTTTCTTTGTCTTCCAGCTGCTTCCTATATCACCGGACAGATTATAGCAGCTGATGGTGGTTTAACAAGTTAAGCTTTTCTCATAATTTTAAACTATCTACAATAAGTGAAGACCAAAATAAATTCTCTATTCCAAGTTGGTCTGACAGAAGTTTCAAAAGTAATAATTATGTGTAATTGTCCCAAGAATAAAATTTCAAAGTGTTCTATAATTTTCTTTGCTGTAACTTTTGTTACATTTTAATTTGTACCACGTTGTTCCATCAAAAGAATTAGTACCACGTTGAGTTTTTCTTTTATTCACATCATTATGAGTTATTACAATATTACCACTATATATCATTAAGAGTCTACGTCTACGACAGCATTCATTCTATCAAAACATAGTAGTAATGGTCATTTTGTCTTTGACGATTCAAGTCATATGAGTATACGATGGTTAACCTAATCTAATGTGGGGTAAGATTTTTGTTGTTAAGTAGTCTATGACTATAACTCACACATTTTAAATGTGAAGAAGTTGGTATCTGAGGTTCGAACCCCGACCCCTGCATATAATATGCAATATTCCTACCAACTGAGCTAAGCTCACGGGGATCTAATGTGGGGTAAGATATTTATTTAATGTTGAACAAGATTACTAATTAAAAACATAAAGAAACTTATAGACAATCAGACATTAAAATTCTCTTTTTTTTTAAGGACATTAAAATTCTCTTGTATTCACTTTAGAAACATCATTAGAGTAGAGGCCATATTGTATTCTTAGCACTTTCATTACTTCTAATCATTTATGATTGACAAATACTCCTTACACCTGAAACAACCTAAGTTACATTTAGGAATGACCAATATACCTTTTAATTGAAATAATTTTTTTAATTTAATCCAAAATACTTTCATCACAGGTATCCCTTAATCATTCAAACTCCAGAAACATAGTTTACGTATTCATCATTCAAACCTCATAAATTTAGTTCACGTATTCATCATCCCAAAACATTCACGCTGTTTTTGAAAGTCATCACTATTTTCACGTATTCATCTCTCAAACCCTAACAAAGCCATAAAGAAGGACTTACACGCGATTACGGAACACCTTCATCTCCGTCTCTTTCCACTCGCGTACTCTTCAATAACATCCAATCACATAAGATAGAAATTTTTTATAAATTTGCAAAATTAATTGAAATGTAGGATAGAAAAATGTGAAATTGAGAGAAAGATAGTTTTTCAAACTATGTAAATTCAGTTTACGTAGTTAATGTAAACTGAGTTTACGTAAGCTACGTAAACTAAGTTTACATCATTGTATAAATATGTTGACACGCACTCTTCATAATACATACGTAAACTTAATTTACGCTAACCTCTCACAGTGAGTAATTGTACATATATAAACTGAATTTACACTAACCTCTCATAGTTAATGTAAATTGAGTTTACATAAGCTATGTAAAATAAGTTTATGTCTGTGTGTGTATAAATCTGTTCACGAGCACTCTACATAAGTTGTACATACGTAAACTTAATTTACACTAACCTCTCATAATGAGTAATTGTACATACGTAAACTGAATTTACACTAACCTCTTATAGTGAGTAATTGTACACACACTACTAGAAAAACATTGATCTGGGACGGAATTTTCCGTCGCACAATAGTGTAAACATCCGTCACAATTGAAATCTGGGACGAAATTTGCGACATTTTTCTTTCGTCGCAAATAGTGTTGTCGCAATCAGTTGGGGATGAAATTATTTTGTCCGTCGCATATTTGGGACGGAATGTAGTTATTTATTTTTAACAAATCTTTGTTTCCATCCCAAAGTTGTGACAGAATACTTAAATTCCGTCGCAATGTTGTGACGGAGTTTGGGACAAAATGAAATTAATGTAAATCTGATTTATTTTTTAAACATCTTTTGGGACAAAATAATATAAAATATTCTGTCACAAATAAATTTTATGCAATTTTTTAAATGCTCCCAAAAATTTAATATATATTTATATTATGCACATTAACTTGTAGCTATCAACAAGTTCCAAATTTGATACTACAAATCATTAGTAAACATAAATTGTTTCATCATTAACTTAGCACATAACCATCCAAAAAACAACAATTATTAAACTTTTTTCCTAACACCCAAAATGATTAAAGTTCTAATAACTAGAACGTGCCTACAAAAAACCAAACTGTTTCCTTCATTCCTAAACCATCAATATATCTCTTCCACATCAGCACCAACATTTGCATTACTTCCACGAGTAGCATTATCACCAGAGTGATCATCTTCATCTAAATCCATTAATTCCAAATCTATATTGCATGTTTAGCAAATGCGGCAATCATTTTGTTTTGACGAGCCATAATGGAATTGATTGTTTGTTGTTGCTCTGCAATTGTTTGCCTTAGTCGTGCCTCAATCTCTCCACTTATACCACGAGCAATATCAGTATAATATGAATATTTATTGGATATAAATGTTGAGCCACGGGTGCACATGCTTCCATCTAAACCAAGCCCATATACTCTACCCTTTGCATTTCTTCCTCCAACAGCTTCAATCATTAGTGTATCATAATCAATAGGCTTAGGTTGAGTACCACTCTCACCATTACCAGCCTCAGAAGGATGAGGTTGAGACTCAGCTTGTGAACAGAGATTTACAAAGTTTTTCTGAAAATTAAATAACTGAATAAATAAGATAGTCTAACATGCAACACAGTTTAACAAGGCAAATTAAGGAGGGAACACTTTATTGTACCTAAATAGAACATCCCAACAAACCAAATTATAAAAGCAATACATGAGCCCTATAACTAGTCATTCGATTACTAAAAAACAACTACATCAACCTAATACATTACTAGATTTATATAATCTATCCAAACCACCGGTACCGCAATAACAAAAAAACACCAAACATAAATGCAAGCCAAAAACTAAACTAGACAAAAGGCCACAATCGCCGACAATATATCAGTCAAACAAGCACAAAGTTTATGCTCAAAACAGAATCACGACTGCATAGAGAAAAAATAAACAAACCACGGTGCATTTCAGCAGTCCAAAACATACCTAAAAGATAAACTACAAGTCTCGACTTTTTTTCTACTTACACAAACCAAGTAAAATTAAAGAAGCCAATAACTTGATACTCACATATGCATCACTTGATCTCTTATCAACAAAGGTTTGTGACCCCTTCCTGCTGTGACATTTTTTGAACAATTCTCCCTTGTTTGGAATTCTTCCTAACCTTTTGTTCTGCACTTGTTTAGAGACATACCAATTGTAAGTATATTAAAAGAAAACAAGTTAAGATAATATCATGATTAAAATAGAAATTACCAATTCAAGTTTATGCTTTAGTTGTTTCATAGACCCTTGGGTGTGCAATCAACCACCGACATCTGAATCACGATTACTAGCCGCCACACATCTATTTCTAATGTAACGATCATCTTCCCACATTGCAAGCAGTAGTGCCCACACAGCTTCAGTAATCCATTGGGGGTTTTTTTGACACTTTTTCACGTACTCTCGCCATTATCTTTCTTAGTAGATCCTTAGCTTTTGATTCCCATATGGCCCTAATAGTTGCCTCTTGTTCACCAATCCATTTGTAGTTTTTATGCAATTATTGAAAATGGCAATAGAAAATTCAATTTAAAACAATTCAAAGTTACAACACTGTGAAAAGAATATCACCTATATTGAGGAACGAAGCTGAGAAATAAAGGAAATTCCAAACCTGAAATTGCAAAGAACTGTGAAGTTGAACTGAGAACGAGAAAGCAACTGAACTGAGAAGGAGAGAGCGATTGAACGAGAGAGAGAGAGAGAGAGAGAGAGAGATGTAATTTATGGAGGGTTACAGGTTATCTTCATCTTCAGATTGAAAGAGAAAGCTTTGTACTGAGAGAGAGAGAGAGCGATTTAGGGATTGCGTTTCTGTTTTTGTTACAGATGGGATTGTGTTTTTGTGCGTATATCGATTGGGTTTCTGGAGATGGATCATCTCTTGCGCACACCATCTGTTGTTTGTACTTTCTCAAATCCAATGGTTCACAAACCTATAAAAAAATATAATCTAGAAGAGAGAGAAACACAATATAAATCTAACGGCTTAAGTTAGCGTTGAACATACTATTGGAGACAACTCACAGGAGACAATCCTGACCCTAGGATTCTGATAATATATTTTTATTTATCTTTATCTTATTTTTGAGGAAAATAATAAATAATATTTAAAATGATAAATAACTTTCCCGCCCACATTATTCACCCAAAAAATATTCCCACCAACAATTCCCACTAAATTTTTGAATTAAAATAGACCAATTTGTGACGGAAATAAACATTCCGTCCCAAATTTGTGACAAAAATTGTAGTTCCGTCCCAAATTTGCGACATAAATCTCAATCCGTCCCCAAAATATATATAAATTAAAACAAAATATTTGTAACACAAAAGCGTCGCAAATTCCGTCCCGGTTTAATTAATTTGGGACGGAAATAAAATTCCGTCACGACGTTCCGTCTTAATTTGGCAGTTTTCTTGTAGTGATACGTAAACTGAATTTACACGAACCTCTCATAGTGTAATTGTACATATGTATAATCAAATTACATTTACCTTAATAATTGATATGTAATCTTAAATAACGTTGCTTGACTAGTGAAGTAATATCTACTTAATCTAAATTCACGTTTACCTTATATGTTGCACAAAGAGACATATCTCGTAACAAATCAAGAAAACAAATAACAAACAAAAAATAAATTGAAACTCTTAAATAATGAAATTCATGAGATTCAATAACCTTTATGAATAGAGTACTAATCAATGAAAAAGATGCTAATTCAATCTTTGATCTTGGTTGCACATCTATGGTGGTTTATGGGTGAAAGGGGTGAAAGTTCATAATGATCATGAAAGGGTAAATTCGGGTGTAACTAGAATTATATGGGATGAGACTAGAAAGAGTCATTTATGATGAATATGAAGTTATTTGTCTCTCATGAAAGGGTAAGAGAGTAATTTCATTTGTTATTTTTGAAAACATACAATTTATTTCCCCCTTTTTTTTATGTTTCCCGTATAGAGTCTTTGGGCTACTACTATCATGTTCTCCCTCTAAAACATGACCACCGCTCTTCATTGTTGGAATCCAAGCTATAGCTACTCCGATCACATTTCTGCTTTTACTAGCTACACGTTTTGTTGTGTTATTGTATGTTAAGTTTGTCTTCTATCAAAATAATATGTGAAGTTTGTTCTTTTGGTATTGGAACTTCAATAGCTTTAGTTTTGACACAAATTGTTAATCTTGTGCTGATGAACAGAGGGAACTAAGGTATCTATCGGAAATCATGGACAACAGTGTTTGTTTTTTTTCAATAGCAGAGGTTGTTCATGATAAAAGATAATGAAATAGAGATTTTGGTGTTGGTTAATCAAAACAATAAATAAAAGTAGAAGGGTTTTTTTATTTCGAGGTGTAAAGAATTGAAAAGATGGATAAAGAATTTCATCTGGAGTAGTGACATAAATAAGAAGAAAATGGTGACAGTGGCTTGGAAGAAGCTTTGTGCAGACTATGATGAAGGGGTTCTTGGTATCAGGTCGTTAGTTTGTTTAAATGCAATCTCTAACTTGAAAACTTGTTGGGATTTAATGCATTCAGATGATTAATGGTCTATGATTCACAGAAGTAGAGTTCTTAGAGGCTCCTATTGCATTCAACATCATACCTTTTCCTCTATTTGGAGTGGTTATTAATCTGAATTTCATACTTTATTCAACAACTTTAATTGGTTAGTTGGTAATAGTTAGGATATTAACTGCTGGCCTGATAATTGGTGTGGGGAAATTTTGGCTCAATCTCTTAATCTGACACCTAACAAGTTGGAAACTGTCCCTCAAAAGCTTAGTAACTTTATTCAAAACTATCATTGGAATTTTTCTGCTGAAAGGATTGCCTTGTTTCCTAATTTGAGAATTCTTGCAGCCCAAGTCACTATCCCTAATCACTGCATCAGGGATAAATTAATTTGGAAGTATAGTAATAATGGGGAGTTAACTCTGAAAGGTGCTTTTGAATTCAAGAAAACTCACTTCCCTAAAATGAAATGGGCTAAGCTAATTTGGTCTCCTGATTTCCCTCCTTCAAAATCTTTGGTAGTTTGGAGATTTATGTTGGACAAGCTTCCAACAGATGATATTTTGTCTAGTAGAGGTTGCCATCTCCTCTCTATGTGCTCTCTTTGCAAATGTTTGCCTGAATCCTCACAATATTTGTTCTTGGAATGCTCTTTTGCTATCAATATCTGGCGTTGGTTTGCTAGTACTGCCAACTACAGGATCAATTTCGAATCTAGAGATGATCTTTGGAACATTTGTAATGGTACTTAGAATCAACAATGCAAGACTGTCATCACTGCTACCATTATCAACATCATCAATGCTATTTGGTTTGCAAGAAATCAGATTAGGTTCCAACGCAAAAAAAATCGTTGGAAATCTTCTGTTACCACAATTATTTCCAATTATGCCTTATCAGGTAACTTCTCAAAAACTGTGGCTTCCCCTAGCATCTCTAACTTTGTGATTTTAAAGAAGTTCAGTGTTATTCTACACCCCTCTAGAGCTCCTAAAATTATTGAAGTAATTTGGCAACCTCCTCCTCCCTTTTGGACAAAATTCAACACTAGTGGATCCACTTCTGGAATCATGTCTTCTTGTGGAGGCATCTTCAGAGAAAACAATTCTGAGCTTCTTATTTGTTTTGGTGAAAATACTGGCATAGGGAATGCTTTGAATGTTGAGTTGTCTGATGCAATGAGGGCTATTGAGCTTGCAAACACCCATCAACGGAGGAACCTATGGCTGGAAGCTGATTCTGAGCTAGTTATTAGGGCTTTTAAGAATCACGACTTAGTTCCTTATCACCTAAGAGACAGATGGTTAAACTGCATGCTTCTAACCAGGAGTATGAACTTCATGGCCACTCATATTTTTAGGGAAGGAAATGCTTGTGCTAACTTGTTAGCTGATGCTAGTCACAGTCTTGAAAACATTACAGTTTGGATGAATTTACCTAGCTCCATTAGTGAATCTTACTGCAAAAATATATTAGGATTGCCTAATTTTAGGTTTGTTACCTATTAAGGAGGTTTGGTTTGCCCCCCTCCTATCTTTTGTCTTTGTTTCTTGTTTCCTATTTATATATTTTGGTAGTCTAACACTTTGCTAGCTATTTTTCTAGTTAAACAAATAATAATAAAAATGAACGTACGTGGTCTACATGTCTAGCCTCACGTGGCTATTTCCACGAGTAATGCAACGCTCAAATTCGCCCTATGAAGCTCATGAGTGCAACGCTCACGAGGAATCCACGTTCTAACACTCTTGCCCTGTGAAGCTCCCTCAAAATCGCCATATTTATCTCTCTAAAAGTGAATAGATAATGTTCTGAAATGAAAGAAAAGGTTTTTATACTTCTGCATAATTTTATGAACTCGCTAGGCGAGATAAGCTCGCCATGGCGAGCTGACTTTGCTTCGCCAGTGGGTTTTTGTCACGTCAGCTTTGAGTGGATTAGGCCGCCTTAACTCGCCAGGCAAGGCTATTACTCGCCATGGTGAACTCCTGATGTCTTTTCGCAGGGTCGCCTTTGGCTCGCTGTGGAGAGTTAACCTTTGCATAAATTCTTTGTTTTTCCTTCTTGCTTAATGTGTTGGCATCCAATTTCTACACAAATGGGTAAAGTAAGGTACAAAAAGCATAAAAGGGAATTGTTCACATTTTCTTGGATTTTCCCTAAATAACTTGTAAAACAAGTAACATATATGCCTAAAATATACTGTGTAATTAACTACTTTCTGGCACTTATCACTCGTTTGGGTCCGCGTCTGATAGTCTTAAACGCCAATTTGCTTTTTGAAATGCAGTTTTGTCATCGCGATTTTCGGGTGTCAAGTCATTAATTAGGCTTGAACCTTTCGATCATTGATGTCTCCATTTTTTTTTGGGGAAGGGAAAAATTGAGAAAACCCTTAGAAATTCTAAGTTCGGGGCAATTTTCGCTACGGGAAGGTGTTAGGCACCCGCAACGACTATAGTACTCTATAGGAGCCGTTTTTC
>Ga0099826_10003426_pt1 | contig 10756 bp, 6 predicted proteins | sample Mtrugardesep15_FD_76830 | JGI IMG/M metagenome (GOLD analysis project Ga0099826, IMG submission 76830) | Root nodule microbial communities of legume samples collected from California, USA - M. trunc garden sep15 | ecosystem: Host-associated > Plants > Roots > Nodule | place: USA: California...
ATATATACACACTTGCGGATGAAAAGGGAGGAGAGAGAACTGGTAGATGAATCACATGCTTAACTGACCAAAACTCTAGCAAATTATTATAATAATTCAAAATAACAAGCTTGTTATGAACAAATGAATGGTTATTAGTATATTATTGGAGGTTGGTGAATTATCTTCCACTTGCAAGTTGCAACCCCCGCATGACTGCATGGACTGAAGGTTCGCTGCATACCAAACTATATAATGTATGTGGAAAAACTGACTAGTATTTGGAAGGGAAAATTTGAATGGTCGACATATATTGTTGTTTTGTTGTTAATAAAATAGGATTTTGATCCTCTAAAGTGACTAAAGAGAAAATCAAAGATAGTTATTTTAAGAAATTCGTGATTTGTTATGAAAAAAAACTATGATTTTGTCTATAATATATTTGATTATGTATTGCAGATAGAAGTAAGTAAAACAAAATATATATTTTTTGGTGAAAAGAATGAGATAATAGATATTTAAGAGTATTATTAAAAAAATACAGACAATTATACCCAAATTCTAAAGTCAAATTTTTTATTGATTTTTTGGTATGTAGTATAAATAACTTGACTGACTTTGTGGAGGGCGACCTCACTACGTTTCTTGCAGAACATTTTTTTAGGAGGGACAAAAAATCTTTGACCAAGTACATACAAGGAGATTATTTTGTTGATGAAGGAGACACATGTAGAGATTATTCTCAATATGAAATAATTAATACAAATTTTGCATTAAAGTTAAAATAACTTTTTCTTAAACAAAAATTATGCAGTTCAATTGAAGAACCATATGCTAGATGTTCTTGAATTTATTTGGCGTCCCAACTCTCGACCTATGCATAATGCAACGTCTCTATTGATACCAATTGAACTATGTTCAGAGGAACATTGAAATACACATTCTATTTTATTTTTTTTATTGCCACATATGTTCACCAACACTCTTTAATTGGTATGTTTCCCTTCATATGTTTGGTGAAATAAGATCGTACAAATACAATGAAGGTGGTACAATTTTCACCGAAAGTTATAACTAAGAAGTAGATATGCATTCTTCTCAAAGAGCATGATCCATAATTTGTGATGATTGTCTCTCTTAATATAATAGCTCAACCCAACAGACTGTAGTTTTGATGTGAGTTTCGTTCGAAGAAAGCAATTAAAATGACTGAATTGTCCCACGTTAACTTTCCTAGTTCCTAGCAAAGGGCCACACCATTTACGTGTTTTAGAAAAATTCCATGCACAAATTATTTTAATTTTCAATAATAATGCCCTTAGACTATGCTTAGAGCATTACTTGTACTCTTGGTAAGTTGGTATGACAAAATGACGTACATAAACACATGTTTAACTTGTACTTTTGGGACATACTTTTCTTTTATTGATTTGTTACAACCTAGTAGAGGTTCGTGGATGGCAATGTTGTTTGATAATATGGTGATAATGTTACCACAACAAAGAGGAATTAACAAAGATGATTGTGCAATGTGTAAACTCCGAAGCGTCTACAACTGATTCATGTGTTAATCAAGTTCCAATGAACGCACACCTCATTTGTAAGAAGTGAGCCATGCAAAATCTTATAGAGGCGACACAAATAAGAGCTAAGAAAAAGCTTTCAGTGACATAATTTTTCCTAATTAGTGCCGTTTATATTATTTTTAGATGCAATAGTTGACATAATTTTTTACAGTTTTCTTATAGTCCAGTACAAATCCGGATGAATAGTATCTAACGAACTTTACCTAAGTATTTTCCATTTTATTTATCAATGGGAAAAGAAAGACAAAAAAACAAGAGAGAAGAAAAAACAGACAATAGAAGCATTGGGGAACATTACTTGGACGCCCTTGTCAACCATCTTCAAACCAGTTTGAGAATCAGATTAAACTTTTTTAATGAATAGATACATATTCATGAATGCTAAAAATCTCTCAAACCTAAGTCATATATATATTTCCTTGTGCTCTAGGACATCCATTATTTTGTAAATCTCTCGTTCATGTTTTTCTACAATGTTCTAGCGATTAATGGTAAAAATCGCCACATTTGTGCATCCATCGATACAGAATTTCCAGATTGAGTATTCTTGGACGTTTTTAGCGACCATAGTTTCTAAATGAACATATTAACTCTTCAAATGTTTCAACTGTTCCATATTTAGTTTAAAATTCAACCTTACGTTGCTTCACTCTTTTTTCTTCTAGCTCACCCTTTTTCTCTATGACCATGAGATAATGTTGAATGTGCATTTTCTTTTTTAAGCTCTTAACTGTCATAATGTGTCTTCTGCATCTTCTCTCAAACAATTGGTACTTAGCTTCGTTTCATATAATAGCAGGTTCTCTATTTATACTTGACTTAAGAGTGTCAATCTCATGATTGCTCCACTCACCAATTAGTGTCTTATTCAATGCTTAGTGCATTATTTCAAGGAACTAAATGCTAAATGAAAAGTTATATGTAAGATTAAATATCATGTCAAAAAAGGGATTCATTAATGACAGACTACGGTGTGTTAGCAGAGAATTCAATGACGCGATTAACAATATGAAATGAAAGGAGTCAATCTTGTTGATACATTCCTTATATCTGAAGATTTTATCATGTTACAAATTGACACATTCCTTGTATCTGAAGATTTTATCAGATAACAGAAAATCAAAGATATATATCACACAGCGATAAGTTATCAATGAGGAGCAGAAATACAAAGAAACAAAGAATACATTCGATTTTGGGTGAAAAAGTAAAGAGCTTGGGGAAAAATAGAATTTGTTGCCTTAGTAAAATGTGAGGATTTAGGTGGACACACTACGGAGCACAACAGTCTCGATAGTGAGTCCGGGACCAAAACCGAAAAGCACACCCCATTCAAGTCCCTCCCCGGTTGTGGCAAGTCCGTCTTCTTTTGATTTCCTCCTCATCTCATCCAAGATGAATAACACACACGCACTTGACATGTTACCATATTCGCTAAGTACATGTCGAGTGGCTTGCATTTTCTCTGGCTTTAAGCCTAATTTGAGTTCAACTTGGTCAAGAATTGCTGGTCCACCTGGGTGCGCGATCCAAAAGATGGAATTGTAATCCGAGATATTCAAAGGCTGAAATGCCTCAACAAGAGCTTTCTCAATGTTCTTTGAGACGAGGCCAGGAACATCCTTGAGGAGATGGAATGTCAGTCCTGCTTCTCGAAGGTGACCATCAATAGCTCCTTCACTATCTGGAACGATTGTTTGTGCAGTCCAAACCAATTCAAACAAAGGCTTCTCAACTTCTGGCAACGGATCTGAACCAACAATCACAGCTGCTGCACCATCTCCAAACAATGCCTGCTCCACAAGACTATCAAGATGAGTATCACTAGGTCCACGGAAAGTAACTGCAGTGATCTCCGAACAAACCACCAAAACACGAGCACCTTTGTTGTTTTCAGCCAAATCTTTAGCCAAACGAAGCACCGTGCCACCAGCGAAACAACCTTGTTGATACATCATATAACGCTTCACATACGGGCGAAGACCTAAGAGCTTTGTGAGCTGATAGTCAGCACCAGGCATATCCACACCACTTGTGGTGCAAAAAATTAGATGAGTAATCTTTGACTTAGGTTGACCCCATTCCTTAATAGCCTTTGTTGCAGCCTCTTTTCCTAGCTTTGGTACTTCCACAACCACCATATCCTGTCTTGCATCCAATGAAGGTGCCATGTACTCACATAAACTAGGATTCTCCTTCAAAATCTCTTCAGTCAAATGCATGTATCTCTTCTTAATCATAGATTTATCACCTGAAAAATCATATACAGTTCAATTAGTCTAAAGTTACACTAAACAATATAGAGTCACATAAAAGATATTAGATATATAATATAGGTAGATATATATATCTTACACATGCGTTGGAATTTTTCTTTGAGCTCAGTTTTGTGTTCACTGTTTGTGATACGGAAGTAAAAGTCAGGATATGTACTCTGATCAACACAGTTTTGAGGATTTGCAGTGCCTATTGCAAAGACAGTGGCAGGGCCTTCAGCTCTCTGTGCCTGACGTATCTCATTCACTGTCACCATCTTAATTGCACTATGAAGAAATATAAATTTTGAAATGAACTTAAGAAAAATTTAGTTGGTAAGAGAAGAAGGATTAAAATATACTAAGATAAGATTTGTTGTGTGAGAAAATGTTGTGTGGAACTCATATATAGTGTTACATTACAACATGGATCAAATTAGCATCATAATGGCCGGCTAATTAGTAATTATTTTTCATAATATTATAAGTTATTGTATTAATACTAAAATAGAAAATTGAGTACCTAGTGTTCTGTGTGAGAAATGAGAATGGTAGAAAGATTAAGAAAAAATAATTAAAAAAAATGAGTTAGGTGAGGGAGACTCTTACCATCTTGGCGCATGACTGTATAGACCAAAGACTGCCTCGCATACCAACCAAATCCACATTTCTTACGAGTCAGCCAACCATTAGAGCTTAAACAAATTATAATAAGTCACTTATTTTTGTGAAAGGGACTAAATTATATATTATAAGCTTGCCATTCTTAAGTATATTAAGAAAAATATTAATGTATTGAACTTATTGTGTATAGTAGTTGATGGCTACCGTGCATGAACGCCAAATACGTTGTGCACGGTGTGAGATCTTGTGTTGGGGAATGTTGCAGATACTTGAACATGAAGGAGATGAAGAACGTGATGATAGTTGCGCATATAAATTATAAAACGTATGTGAACACATTAAACTTTATGTTCGATTTGCCTTCATTGGTTTGCATAAACTGGATGCAATAGAGATAACTGCGAATCTTCTTCATAATACTTTGAAGTGAGTTTCATACTCATTTCAAGTGTATTGATCAATGATATTTCACCCAAAAAAATTCTATAGGTAACTCTCGTGCACCGAAGAAAAAAAAAATTGTGAAGGGAACAAATCGAACAATTAAATTATTTTAATGTTTTTTGTTAAATAATATGCTGACTAGACTCACACGCTATAATGTGAAAAAATGAGGAATCCGAAATTCGAAACCCTACTATAATATAGTATAGAAAGATAATTATTCTGCTGTGATCTTTTTAAAAAAAATTGAGAAAATTTCATTTGAAGCAATCATCGACCTTTTTCCACTTTGTTTCTCCATTGAAGATTTGCTTTCTTAAATCCCTACGAAATAAATATTTGAAAAAAATTGGTTGGTTTCTGTTTCATTTTCCAATTCTCCGTCAGTGAAGTTTGTATTCTTCTTTCAATTTCTACCATGTTTCTTCTTCCAACGAAGAAAAGAGAGCCAACATCACATCTCTTACATGTGAAATTTTGGCCCCCTATATGGCAAGTGTGGCTTTCAAGTCTCATGCATGTTTACAAAGCAAAGGATCAGAAAGACGATTTATGCATTAACCACCGATGCTTTAAAAAATATTTTTTTCTTTTAGATATAATAGATGGCTGGAAGCAATTGAATAGATAAGCTAGTGAGAAATTGCAAGTATGTGCAACAACAAATCCAACATGAACAATTATGTGTAAAATTAAATGTGGCAATTGTTTATGATCAAGATCAAACATTTGATTGGTAAAAAAAATCATTTATTAAAGATTTTCAAGATGACCAAAAATTTGTTGATGTTCTTCTTTGATAATTTCAGCCTAGTTAACATTTTATCTTCTACCCATAAAAAAAATGGATAACAAAATTCATTCTTTTAGTTTTATGGCATCCTACATTCTATCCATAAAATAATGGATAGTTAAGCAAGACTGGTCCAATCGATATTCTAACTTCTATCCATAAAAATAATGGATGGTTAAGGAATTAAAATTCATTTGTTTAAACCTACTTGGCATTTTAGCTTCTACTCGTAAACATAGTGGATAGTTGAGAATTCAAAATTCATGCTATTTAGCCTAAAAACATGAATTTTAAACATGAAGCAACATATTATCTCAATAAAATAAAAAAATGAAGCAACATATTTTAATTATCAGCTTAAACTGTTTTAAGAAGATATTTTAATTCGGTTATTTCCTAAAATCGATTTAAAATGTGCTATTATTACATGTTTTTTTTTTGGTACAATCTATTATTACATGTTTTAATTTGGTCGTTATTTAACAACCACTGTACTTAATAATGTTTTAAACCAGTTCATAGACCAACTTAAAATGTCTCCACATACTATGACATGATGTTTTATGATGTCATTATAGTCGGTTATAATGGTAGATTTTAACCAGCTTAGAAAGGAACAAAACACTACAAAGAAGTAAATTAGTAGCCATGTGATGCTATTTTTATTTTTATAATAGCAATGTAATTCTATTTGTTTTTTTTAATCATGTTATTGATGCAAAGCTATTAAAGTTTTGTCAATGACTAATATAGACAAACAGAATATTTAGTCACATTTAGTAGAGTCTTCTCTGCCAATCATATTTGTTTTATCCTTAAGTTTGAATCGAATATATATATATATATATATATTGCATAATGAATCCAAATCCAGTTTTACTAGACAACCTTAATGTTGTTACCATGATACTATTTTTGACCATGTTATGTTATGCATTTTTTTCTCTTTTTGCGGGAAAAAAGATTCATCTTGTGCAATAATATATGTAAGATAATTCTAAATTATCAGTATTAGGACGTGGATTCTCTCAAAAAAGTATTAGGATGTGGAATAAAGATGTTAAACTTTTCACAAGTTTAAACAAAATGTGGAACCAATATTCAGTATAAATATATGTAAGATAATGACGGTTAGATTAAATTAGTCGGTCTTGGCAATAAAGTGGTTTGAATTTCAAAAAACTTATCCGAATACTATACAATTAGACTTCCAAATAGTTAGTAAATCATTTAGATGATTGAAGTAAGAGTTTAGTGATAGGTGATTAAGAAAATATTAACATAAGATTCTTTTTTTAACGGCAACGTGAGTTTCGTCTTTTCAAAAGTACATAAATTATTGGTGAATATAAGAATGTAGTGTAGAGTTATTTATGAGACACACGTAGTAGATATAGTGTTAAAAGACCGAAGTTTAAAGTTCAAACTATGATGAATAAGAAAATATTAACCTAACTAATAAATTAATATTTGTCTATCCAATAATAAAGAAATTCTTGATGAATATAAGAATGTATTGTTATTAATGAGACTCGATAAATTTCTTGGAGGTATGGAGGTTGACAAACAATGTGCTTATTGTATACTAATATTGAAAAAACAAAAACAATTATGTGTAAATGAAAATACATAAATGAAGGTGTTTCAATTAGACATATTATGCTCTTTTATAACCCATGTTGGTAGGTTCTCCATATAGAGAATTTTTTTTTTTTAAGTATATAGAGAATTTTGTTGTTGACTAATATACACACCAAAAAACTTACCGACATTGCTTGAGGACAGTGACGGATTCATAAATTTTTATAGTCAAGGCAAATAAAGCTATGATATATATGTTCATAATAGAAAAATCCTCTAAGATTTTACAAAATACACAATTTTATGAACAAAACCCTTCAAAATTGTCAATAATATATACAATTTTATGAACAAAACCCTTAAAAAGGAATATATATGTTCATAAAATATCGTATATATATGTCAATAATATATAGGGTTTTCTTTTAAAAAGGATATATAGCACAAATTTATCTGGTTTTATCTCTTATAATTTTCTACATTTATTTTCTTTAATTTATGGAGAAAATAATCATATTTTATGGAGGCAAAATAAAACTTATTACAAATTTTTAAGTTGTTATTTTCCTTTTTGGGTGCAAGAGCTCCATCCCATTGTTAATAGATTTGGCACTGTTTAAGGGATTTAAATTCAGTTTACTCGAAGCAATGTAATATTGATAGAGATGCTCTATAAAATATTAGGTTATGCTTTGCATTTCTTTTTAATCTTCTTTTATGGCGGACTATCAGAAACTAAATGTAGACAACAACTCTCTTAATTTAAACTCAAATATTAATTCGTTGTGTTGTAGGAGTTAGATATAACCAACCTATGTTGGCTGCATTTCTTTTTATTTTATATGTTGAGACGAGGACATGCTCTGATACCTTACTAAGATAATAAATATTATTTTTTTAAAATATTAAATATTAGTATATTAATTTGTTAGTTCCTTAAAAAAAAGTTTATTTGTTAGTATTCTTTGAAAGTATACATAACTCTTATCACTCCACTCTTTAACTCTTTTACCACAACTATCGAGTCAACTTTATATCCCCTATTATAATAAATACTAAATTAAGTAATGGAACTCAAGCAAAGTCACTCAATTCAATAACCAAACTTGTGATAATTGACAAGGTAAATATTATTTGCCAAAAAATATTATCTGTCGAGAGATTTCTTTATTGACTTATTACTTATTAGTCCTTTTCATCGTCCTTTTAAAATTATAAATCAATGATTGATGATATGGAATGGAGTTATAGCAGAAAATAAGATCAGAAAAAGAAGAAAAACATAGATTTCATATTCCAACATGTTTCTCATTACTTGTATCGTGCTAAACACTTAATAGTAAATTTGTTGTTAAATTACTGTTCACCCTAAAAAGAAAAACTATATGGCCATATATGAAATATATAATTCTCCAAAACAAAAAATACACTATGTCGATAGGAAGGAAAAAAAACAAAACATCGCCTTCCATCAACATTGGAAAGTACAAAATATCATGAAGAGATGAACTATATATTATTTTGTTTAAAAATACAAGACTTTTTATAACAAAATCTTACAAACTAAGATTATTTTCTTTAAGGCCAACAAAAGATAAAATATTATATAAACCGATAATCAAAGCACGAATTGTGTTAAGATCAACAAAATACAAATATCAATTACAAAGAAGACACCACAACAATAGTGTCATTAAAACAAAATAACGATTCAAATGTAAGATAGTCTCACAAAAACATATGAGTGGCTGAGTATGTCATTAGTCGTAATCATAAGAGAATCCATTTACTTTGCTTTAATCATGACCATACCAATAACTTTACCATGTGAGTGAACTTGTTAAACTATCCTGCTCACCAATAATCACAAAATTTTTGTGCTTCCAAATAATACAACCATATAAATTGGACCACACAATAAAAGTTATGTTTGTCAAAGCGCCATGTAATTGACCAAAAACAAGATATTTTAAAAAAAAAATTGTTTGGATGTTTCATTCAAGTTACATCCTTCCATACACAAAGACGGTGTTAAATTATCCCAAATGACATCATACAAAATTAGAGATCAACTCATAAGCCTCTTTAACTAAAAACATGTCATTGAAATTAAGGAAGTTTGCTAGTTGGTTCCAAAAAAAAGAAGTTTGTTAATCATAAGTATAATTTAGATGGTGAAAAAATGCGAAGACATTTGATATGTTGGGGTGTAAGTTAAAAGCGACAGTTTCTCACTTCTTTATACTTAGTTTGTGTGAATTTTGTCGTTATGTTTTTTAAAACAAAACGAGATTATGTTTCTATAAATATTGAGGCAATGTTTCTAAAATTATCTTAGTAAGTTTAGTTTTTTTGCAAGTAATATAGATGGAGATAGTACTCCATCTGACTCACGACCCAGACAAGAGTACATACACTATGATCACCTTTTGGAATGAACAGTGTCGTTTACAATTTTCTTTGTTTATGGTAAAAAAAGATTATATTCTATAGTCCACCACTTAATTCACAAGTTATTTTTGTTAAAAAATAACTTAATGATATGTGAAAATTTAATAGTAGGTGATAACACTACACAGAAAGAAGAAAAAAAATGGTGTTTCAACCTTGATATATTTTTAAAATTTTTGGCAATTCACGTTTTACATTTGTTAAAAAAAAAAAAAAACTAGGAGAAAGAGAGGAAAATGAGAAGGAGAAGGAGAAGACTTCTGATCTAACAAAGAATCTAACATCATATCCCCTAAAGTCATAAGATATACTTGCTTTGATTTTTAACATTTACATCTTTTTGATGTTTCTATTTTTCGAAAATGTTACAAGCTGCTTGTTAGAACCAAAAAGTAGCAAGCTGAGGATGTTTAGCTTGGGAGGGAACATAAGTGCTGCTCACAAGCTTCAAATTTCGGATCTATCTGGTGTCTTAGCAGTATTGTTAGGAAGATGTGGACTTGAAGAAAGAGAAATTTCTGCTGGTTTATTTCCCATATCCTTAGTTTTGTGAAGGAGGAATGTCCCAGATAAAATTGTCACAAACCCGCACAACTCCGTCACAATCTGAGACGCATCTTGTGAGTCCCATTCCTGCAGCCATAATAAATAAACCATCAAGACAGTTGTTTTTATAACTATTATTTAGGTTTTAAAAAAGTCTTGCCGCGACATCAAAGTTTTGATGTCTCCACAACGGCAATGTAACCGTGAATTAGGTTGTAGTTAACGTATTCAGCCTTGTTTCTCTAAAGGGTTGATGCGGCCGTTACCATGATTTAAAATCTTTACTATAACCCAATTGCACATTGCCAACAAAGCTATAAACACATGCAGATATCATAAATAACTTGTGTAATATTTCAATGTGCCATGGAATATAACAAGTTACCTTAAACATGATTATGCTGGCGATGATGGTAAATGAGGTAAACATGACATAGTAAACTGGTGATATCACATTAGTGTTGAAGGTGTCCAAAGCCTGCCACAATAGTATCCCA
>Ga0099826_10003427_pt1 | contig 10756 bp, 10 predicted proteins | sample Mtrugardesep15_FD_76830 | JGI IMG/M metagenome (GOLD analysis project Ga0099826, IMG submission 76830) | Root nodule microbial communities of legume samples collected from California, USA - M. trunc garden sep15 | ecosystem: Host-associated > Plants > Roots > Nodule | place: USA: California...
ACCATGTATGACGCGCCGGGTATCGGCCTTGCCGCTATCCAGATCGGCGTGGCGCGCCGCATGCTGGTGATCGACGTTGCGCGTGAAGGTGAGGAAAAGACCCCGATCGTCTTCATCAACCCGGAAATCCTCAAGGTGTCGGACGATGTCTCAACCTATGAGGAAGGCTGCCTCTCCATTCCCGACTACTATGCCGAGGTCGAGCGTCCCGCCTCGCTCACGGTTCAATATGTCGGCCGTGACGGCAAGCAGCAGACGGTCGAGGCGGATGGTCTGCTCGCGACCTGCCTGCAGCACGAGATCGATCACCTCAATGGTGTTCTGTTCATCGACCATATTTCGCGGCTGAAGCGCGACATGGTCATCAAGAAATTCACGAAAGCGGCCCGCGCAAAGATCTGATCCGTCCTCTCTGGACCGGAATGGACGACAGGGCAGGGGGCGACAATGGCTCTTCGCATCATTTTTATGGGCACGCCGGATTTTTCCGTTCCCACCTTGCGTGCACTGGTGGAAGCGGGCCACAAGGTTGTCGCTGTCTACACCCAGCCGCCGCGTCCCGGCGGCCGCCGTGGTCTCGATCTGCAGAAGTCGCCGGTGCATCAGGCTGCCGAACTTCTGGGGCTTCCGGTGTTTACGCCCGTGAATTTCAAGGCTGAGGAAGACCGTCAGCAGTTCCGGGAATTCAATGCTGATGTGGCGGTTGTCGTGGCTTACGGGCTGCTGCTGCCCGAAGCGATCCTCTCCGGCACGCGTCTCGGCTGTTACAATGGTCATGCCTCGCTGCTGCCGCGCTGGCGCGGTGCTGCCCCCATTCAGCGGGCGATCATGGCCGGCGACCCCGAAACCGGCATGATGGTCATGAAAATGGAAAAGGGGCTCGATACCGGTCCCGTCGCGCTGACCGCGAAAGTCGCGATCGGCGATAACATGACGGCCGGCGAGCTGCATGACAGCCTGATGCTAACAGGCGCGCGGTTGATGCGGCAGGCGATGGACAAGCTGGAAGCAGATGACCTGCCGCTCGTCACGCAGGCGGAAGAGGGTGTTCTCTATGCTGCGAAGATCGACAAGGGCGAGACTCGCATCGATTTTTCTCGGCCCTCGCAGGATGTGCATAATCACATTCGCGGCCTTTCGCCGTTTCCCGGCGCATGGCTGGAAATGGACATTGGCGGCAAGACGGAGCGCGTGAAGGTTCTCGCCTCCGAACTGGCAAGCGGCATGGGAGAAGCGGGCGCAGCGCTTGACGATGCTCTGACCATTGCCTGCGGCAGCGGGGCCGTGCGGCTCACCCGCCTGCAGAAGGCGGGCGGCAAACCGATGTCGGCGGCCGATTTCGTGCGCGGCACCCCCGTTCCGGCCACAACGAGGCTCGGCTGATGCCACGTTTCCGCATGACCGTCGAATATGACGGCACGCCCTATTATGGCTGGCAGAGACAGGATAACGGCCCCTCGGTTCAGGGTGCGCTGGAGGCTGCGGTTCGCTCGCTGACGGGAGAGAGCGTCTCCATTCGCGGCGCCGGCCGCACCGATTCCGGTGTGCATGCCGTTGGGCAGGTTGTCCATGTCGATCTATTGCGCGACTGGGAGCCCTACAAGCTTCGCAACGCCGTCAATGCGCATCTCGCCATGGCGGGCGAAGCCGTGGCCGTTCTCGACGCCGCTTCTGTGACCGAGGATTTCGACGCCCGTTTTTCCGCCCTTCGTCGGCACTATCTCTACCGCATCATTTGCCGCAAGGCCCGGCTGGCGCTGGAGCACAAGCGGGCATGGTGGGTGTCGAAGGACCTGGACCATGAGCGTATGCATGAAGCCGCCCAGATGCTCGTCGGCCGGCATGATTTCACCACCTTCCGCTCGGTTCATTGCCAGGCGAACAGCCCGGTGCGTACGCTCGACCGGCTGGATGTGACGCGCAATGGCGATCTTATCGAGATTCGTGCGACGGCGCAGAGCTTTCTGCATAACCAGATACGCTCTTTTGCCGGCACGCTGAAACTGGCGGGCGAGGGCACGATGACGCCGCAGGACGTGCGTGCCGCACTGGAGGCACGGGACCGCAAAGCCTGCGGCCCTGTCGCACCGCCGGACGGTCTTTATTTCATGCAGGTCGATTATCCCGACGTCATTCCGCCGCGCCGGCGTCCCGAAGTCGACATGTCCGAGGATGCGGACTGACGTCTAAATCTGCGCCATTCTCAGGCGGGATAGACACCGAGAAAACGTTGCAGCGCTTCCGATAGAAGCATGGCCGGCACCAGCAGTGTCATGACGATGGCCGAGACGAGCAGCGACTGATCGCGGATGAAGAACCGCACGATCCGCGAAAAGGCGAAAACCAGTGACAGCAGCAGCGCCAGCCAGAGAACGGCGATCAATCCCTGCAGCGGCGGCAGGAAGAACGCGATCAGTATCAGAACCGCATAGGCATAGGAAAATGGCAGCGACAGCCAGTTCATGGTGGTGACGAGCGGCGCGAATTTTTCCCGAGCGCCGAAGGCGTATAGTAGCATGCCGATCAAAAGCAGAGGCACGATCCAGCAGATAGCCTCAACCATGGCAAGGCGGAAGAAAAAGATGAATCCCGTTCCGGTGCCCGGCGGATAGCTGGCGAGGAAGGCAGCCCGCAGCCACAGCCAGGAAACCAGCATGGCCGGCAGGCACCAGAGCGCGGAATAGAAGGATCGCCACATGCCGCGCTCGGAGAGATCAAGATAACGCGCACCGTTATGATCACCCAGCAGCAGAAGCCACAGGCCGGTCAGATAGAGCCTTACTTCACTTGCCGTCGGCATGGGCGAACCAGCGTTCGATAAAGGTCTCGTAAATGCGCGTCAGCGTTTCGAGATCGGCAACCGCCACGCGTTCATCGACCATATGCATGGTCTGCCCGACGAGGCCGAATTCCACGACAGGGCAATAATCCTTGATGAAGCGTGCGTCGGATGTGCCGCCAGTGGTCGAAAGCTTCGGTTCCTTGCCGGTAACGGCTTCAACCGCGCCTGAGAGCGATGAGATAAGCGCATTGTTCCGCGTCAGGAAGACATGGGACGGGCGGTCGGCCCAGACGATCTCATATTTCACCGGTGCGCGTTCGGGGCGAAGCTCACCCTCGGCCGCAGCGGCGTCGAGGCGGCGGATGATTTCCGCGCGCAGGCCCTCCGCCGTCCAGGTGTCGTTGAAACGGATGTTGAAGGCCGCTGTCGCTCGCGCCGGGATCACATTGGTGGCGGCATTGCCGGTATCGACGGTTGTCACCTCCAGATTGGATGGCTGGAAATCATCCGTGCCGTGATCGAAGGGCGGATGCATCAGCGCATGGGTCAGCTGCAGCAGACCGCGAATGGGGTTGTCGGCGAGATGCGGATAGGCGGCGTGACCCTGAACGCCATGGACGGTGATCCGGCCTGAGAGCGATCCCCGGCGGCCGATCTTGATCATGTCGCCAAGCTGGTCGGGATTGGTCGGCTCACCCACCACGCAGGCGTCCCACGTCTCGCCCCTGGCGGCGGCCCATTCCAGCAGCTTGGAGGTGCCGTTGATCGACGGGCCTTCTTCGTCGCCGGTAATCAGGAAGGAAACGGAACCCTGCGGCTTGCCGTGTTTTTCGATATGACGGGCGATTGCCGCCACGAAACACGCGATGCCGCCCTTCATGTCCACCGCCCCGCGACCGAACATTTCACCGCCGGCAATCTCTGCGGCAAAAGGCGGATGGCTCCACGCCGCCTCGTCGCCCACGGGAACGACATCCGTATGGCCCGCAAACATCAGATGCGGACCCTCGGTGCCGAGCCGGGCATAGAGGTTTTCCACGTCAGGCGTTCCCGCCTCACTCGCCACCATCCTGTCCACCGCAAAGCCGAGCGGTGAAAGCAGGCTATCGAGCAGGGAAAGCGCGCCGCCTTCGGCAGGCGTCACCGAAGGGCAACGGATGAGGGCGGCGAGATTGGCAACGGGATCGGTCGTGGTCATGGCAGTCGCTTTATATCAGTCGCGCAGAAGCTCGTTGATGCCGGTCTTGGAGCGGGTCTTTTCATCGACGCGCTTGACGATCACGGCGCAATAGAGGCTTGGGCCAGGCTCGCCGTTGGGGAAAGGCTTGCCCGGCATGGTGCCGGCAACGACGACGGAATAGGGCGGCACTTCGCCATAGGTGATCTCGCCGGTGGCGCGATCGACGATCTTGGTGGACTTGCCAATGAAGACGCCCATGCCGAGAACCGCGCCTTCGCGCACGATGCAACCTTCCACGACTTCCGAACGGGCGCCGATAAAGCAATTGTCCTCGATGATCGTCGGACCCGCCTGCAGCGGTTCCAGAACGCCGCCAATGCCAACGCCGCCGGAGAGGTGCACATTCTTGCCGATCTGCGCGCAGGAACCGACGGTTGCCCAGGTATCGACCATCGTGCCTTCATCGACATAGGCGCCGAGATTGACGAAGGAGGGCATCAGCACAACGTTCTTGGCCACATAGGCGGAGCGGCGCACGACGGCGTTCGGCACGGCGCGGAAACCGGCGGCGCGGAACTGGTTTTCACCCCAGTTTTCGAACTTCGACGGCACCTTGTCCCACCAGGTGGATTCGCCCGGGCCGCCGGTGACGATTTCCATATCGTTCAGACGGAATGAGAGAAACACGGCCTTTTTCAGCCACTGGTTCACCTTCCAGTTTCCGTCAGCCTGCTTTTCGGCCACGCGTGCCTTGCCGCTATCGAGAAGTTGAAGAGATGTGTCCACGGCGTCGCGAACCTCGCCCTTCGTCGATACGTTCACACCATCTCGGTTGTCGAAGGCGGTTTCGATGATGGTTTCGAGGGAGGTGAGATCCGTAAGGCTCATGGAAAATTCCTTAAAGTCGCGTGGTGTTCATGGTCACGGATGGTACCGCGCCGCTGGAAGGCTTTGGTCATTTGATCTAAGGGAGTGTTGGAAAGGCGTCAATGTGATTTGGGTGATTTGGCGCGTCAGACGAAAGGCATGGAAATGACACGACTGAAAAACGGCAAGTTGCGACGTAAGGACGGGGTATGGGACCCGTTGAAGCGCAGCGCCGTGGACAAGCAGCAGGCCGAGGTCGTTCAAAAAACACCGCAGTCGGACTCCCCGTCCTATCGCCTCGCCTATGTGGACATGGATTTTCTCTGCCGCGAGGAATTGCGCCCCGTCAGGCTTCAATTGGAACTTCTGAAGACGGAAATGGCGCTCACCGAGCGCGGCATCAAATCCACCGTCGTCATGTTTGGCGGCGCGCGCATTCCCGAACCCGGCGGCGAAGCCTGGGCGGCACGCAACGAGACGCAAAAGCGCAATCTGGAACAATCCTCGGTCTATTACGACGAGGCGCGCAAGTTCGCCCGTCTTTGCACCGACTATGCCGCGAAATCGGATCACCTTGAATATGTCGTGGTCACCGGCGGCGGTCCGGGCGTCATGGAAGCGGGCAATCGTGGTGCGGCCGATGTGGGTGGCCCATCCATCGGCCTTAATATCGTCCTGCCGCACGAGCAGGCGCCGAACCCCTATGTGACACCGGAACTGAGCTTCAACTTCCACTATTTCGCCATTCGCAAGATGCATTTCCTGATGCGGGCGAAGGCGGTTGTGATCTTCCCCGGCGGTTTCGGCACGCTGGACGAATTGTTCGAAGCGTTGACCCTGATCCAGACGAAGCGCATGGAGCCCATTCCTCTCATCCTGTTCGGTGAGAAATTCTGGCGATCGGTGATCAATTTCGAGTTCCTGGCGGATTTCGGTACTATCGCGCCTGAAGATATGAATCTTCTGCATTTTGCTGAAACGGCCGACGATGCATGGAAAATCATCTCGGCTCACTACGAGCACTGATTATGCTTGGCGCGACGAAGTAATTTTAGGGCTTAATTAGCAATCTTCTTCTAGTTTTGCCTCGTCGCGCTGCAGCGCACTGTCCCATGGGGACGGGCCTCCATGACGGAGATTTATCATCCGTTGACGTCAGCCTTTTCGGGCGGGCGATTTGATCGAGGCCAAAATGTTCAATTTCAAAGTGAAGTCGCTTGCGACCAAGCTGATCCTCGTAACCGGCTGCGCCATCACCACGGTTCTCGTTGCATCGAATTCCTTCCTCATTTCCCAGACGAGTGAGCGCGTGCACGCGCTGACCATGGATCAGGCCAATACCGAAGCGCGCGCCATCGCCAACGTCATCGCCGCCGATGTGGGTGAACTCGGCAGCGCCGCGCGCTCCATGGCCGGTGTCATCGGCCGTGCGCATCAGGCGAAATCAATGGATCGCCCCGGCATCGTCAACATCCTGAAGGCCAATGTCGAGCAGAACGCCTTTGCCTTTGGCAGCTGGTTCTGTGAGCAGCTCGGCCTTTTTGACGGCCAGACGGCGGAGATCGCCAACAGGCTCGATCTCGGCACCAATGCGACCGGCGCCTTCGCTCCTTACTGGTCGAAAACCCAGAAGGGCGAAATCCAGTTCTCGACGTTCAAGAATGACTATGCCGCGGAATGGTATGCGCTTGCCGCCAAGTCCGGCAAGGGCGCGATCACGCAGCCCTATCTCGCCGAAGGCACGGAAGTGCCGACGACGATGACGTCGCTCGCCTATCCCGTCATGTCTGATGGCAAGATGATCGGCGTGGCTGGTGTCGATATCTCGCTGGCCTCGCTGTCGCAGAAGCTGCAGGCGCTGCATCCTTTCGATACCGGCCGCGTGACGCTCGTTTCGCAGGGCGGCCAGTGGCTGGTGCCGCCGACGCCTGAGCAGAACATGAAAGCCTATGACGGAGACGGTGCAAGCACCGTTCAGGCGGCGATCACGTCAGGCAAGCAGGGCCTCATCGAAAATCTCGGTCTTGATACGGACCCGCCCTATAACCGTCTCGTCTATCCCTTCGCCGTTCCCGGCCTCAACGCGACCTGGGTGGTGTTGGTGGATATTCCCCATCAGGCCCTGAACGCGCCGGTTCAGGAGCAGACCTACATGATGATCATCGGCGCGATCGTCATTCTCGCCGCCGTCATCACCGCGCTTTATTTCGCCGTGCGTTATTTCGTCCGTAATCCGCTTGCTTCGCTGGTTTCCGATGTCAGGACGCTGAGCGACGGCCGCTACGATGTGCCGGTGTCCGGACAGGAGCGCCGGGATGAGACGGGCGCCGTCGCTACCGCGCTGGAAGGTTTCCGTGCGAAGCTTGCCGGCATTCGCGAGATGGAGGCTGAAGCCGACGCCCAGCGTGGTCACGCCGAGACGGAGCGCCAGCGATCCGAATTCGAGCGCAATGAGAACAGCCGCATGCAGCAGCACATTGTCGGCGTGCTGGGTGCTGGCCTCAATGCGCTCTCGCAGGGCAATCTCACCTACCGCATCGAGGACGAATTCCCGGGCGAATATGCGAAGCTGCGCGAGGATTTCAACTCGGCGCTTGCGAGCCTCGAGGAAACGGTTTCCACCGTCAACGCAACCGTCGTCAGCATCGGCAACGGCACGGGCGAGATCACCCGCGCCGCCAGCGATCTTTCGCACCGCACGGAACAGCAGGCCGCAAGCCTCGAAGAAACCGCTGCCGCCCTCAATCAGCTGACCGCACAGGTCAATTCCAGCGCGGAAAATGCTGCACAGGCGGCTGGCGCCGTCAGCCATGCCTGCGATGACGCCGGCAAGTCAGGCGAAGTCGTGCAGCAGGCCGTGAATTCCATGGAAGGCATCGCGCAATCCTCGGCCGAAATCTCGCGCATCATCGGTGTTATCGACGAGATTGCCTTCCAGACCAATCTTCTGGCGCTGAATGCGGGCGTCGAAGCGGCCCGCGCGGGTGATGCCGGCAAGGGCTTTGCCGTCGTCGCACAGGAAGTCCGCGAACTGGCGCAGCGGTCCGCCACCGCCGCCAAGGAGATCAAGGGCCTCATCAACACTTCGGCTACCCAGGTGGGCGAGGGCGTCCAGCTGGTCGGCAAGGCCGGTGAGACGATGAAAAAGATCGCCGATCAGGTTCTGCAGATCAACCAGCTGATACGGCAGATCTCTGCCTCCGCCAGCGAACAGGCGGTAGGCCTCAAGGAGATCAATTCCGCCGTCACCCAGATGGATCAGGTGACCCAGCAGAATGCGGCGATGGTGGAAGAAACCACGGCGGCCAGCGTGACGCTGAACAGCGAGGCCGAAACGCTGAAATCGCTCGTTGCCGGTTTCTCCGTTTCCGGCGGCCATTCCAGCCAGCAATTGCGCGCCACTGCTGCGGTGATGCGCGCGCCCGCCGTGCCGGCGCAGGTATCGGGCCGCCCGGCCGCGCCGCGCGCCCGCCCAAGAACCAGCGGCGCAAACGCGCTGGCGCAGGATGACTGGACGGAGTTCTGACGCGCCATTTCCGCCTCAAATAAAAAGGGCCGCTGGTATCGCCAGCGGCCTTTTTTGTCCGCTTCCGTCAGAGACGGGCGAAACGTTCCGTCAGCAACTCGAAGAAGCCGTCGGCATCCACATTGCGCATCACGCGGGCATTGGCGGGCCGTTCGGTAACATTCCACCAGTCCACCACGGTCATGCCCATGGTCAGTGCTGAATGGACCTCGATTTCGACGTTGCACTCGCGACCCTGAAACAGTTCGGGTTTGACGAGATAGGCAATGACGGTCGGATCGTGCAGCGGGCCGCCATCCGAACCGTATTTCTCGATGTCGAAGCGTTCGAAGAATTCCAGCATTTCCGCCATGGCGATGGCCGGCCGTGTGCCGATCTCGCGAATGCGGCTGACCCGGGCCTTGGTCGTCAGCAACTGATGGGTGACGTCGAGCGGCATCATGACAACAGGCATGCCGGATCGGAAGACGATGTCGGCGGCCTGCGGGTCGACATAGATGTTGAATTCCGCCGCCGGTGTGATGTTGCCGCCCTCGAAGAAGCCGCCGCCCATCATCACCAGTTCCTTGACGCGGTCGGCGATCTCAGGCGCCTTCAGGAGCGCCAGCGCCACATTGGTCAGCGCGCCGAGCGTGCAGAGCGTTACGGTGCCGGCGGGTTCCCGCATCAGCGTTTCGATGATGAAATCGACCGCGTGCTGCTTTTGCGCCTCCATGGACGGTTCGTCGAGAACCGGGCCATCGAGGCCGGTGCTGCCGTGAACATGTTCGGCGGTGATGGGCTTGCGCACCAGCGGCTTCTCGGCGCCCTCATAGACCGGAATATCGGTGCGCCCGCACAATTCGCAGATGATGCGGATGTTGCGGCTGGTCAGCTTCAGCGGAACGTTGCCGGCGACGGCGCACAATCCGAGAATGTCGATTTCCTCCGGGCTTGCGAAAGCGAGCATGATTGCCGCTGCGTCGTCCTGGCCGGGATCGGTGTCGATGATGATTTTTCTGCGTTCTGCCATGTCTTGCCCGCCGTTGAGATGAGCGCTTTTTTCGAGCGGCGGGTGCTCACTTGTCAAGTCTCATTCCTGCGGCTTGCCTTTGCCCCGCGTTTCGTCTTGCGCATCGTGGTTCGGCTTCCCATATTGCTGGGGCCGGTGCTATTGACCGGCAAGGTTGCCGGAAGCGGGACCGCGAAACGTCGCTTGGTTGCAAGGACAGAAGAGACATGAGCCGCATGACGCCATTCACTCACCCGCTTCTGCTGGGTTTTGATGCCATGGAAAAAACGCTGGAGCGTATGGCGAAGGCCAATGACGGCTATCCTCCCTACAACATAGAGCGCCTGCCCGGCAGCGAAGATATGCCCGAACGCCTGCGCATCACCATCGCAGTCGCCGGTTTTTCGCAGGATGATCTGGATGTGACGACGGCCGATAACCAGCTTGTCATTCGTGGTCGCCAGCAGGAACAGGAGAAGCGCGATTTTCTCTATCGCGGCATCGCGGCGCGCCAGTTCCAGCGGGTTTTCGTGCTTGCCGACGGCATGCAGGTCAGGGAAGCGCGCCTGCGCAACGGCCTTCTTTCCATCGATCTGGTCCGCCCTGAAATTTCAAACGTGGTGAAGAAAATTAATATTTCCGTCTCAGAGTAGAACGTGAACGCCAGAATCCGGCACGAATCGCTCGGCGTGAAGAAGGAGGCTGAAATATGCTTTTAAAAGAAGCGCATGCGCGTCTCACCCAATCCCAGCTCGCCCATATCGGCGAAGGAGAAGTGGGATATATCCGCAAGATCCGGGCGGAAGACGTCAGCCGCTGTTTCCCGGAAGCGCCTGATCTCGATCCGCAATTGGATCTTTGGGCACTGTTCGGTGCGGATGGTACGCCGATCCTCCTTACGGACAACCGATCAAGTACGTTTTTCAAGGCTGCCGAAGACGATCTCAAGACAGTCAGCCTGCATTGAATAAAAAAGCCCGCTTTTAAGCGGGCTTTATGCTTAGTGGATCAGAGGAACGGGCGCTCCGGCATGTCGTCGATGGAGATGACGCCGTCCTTGTTCCTGTCCAGCCGTTCGAACATCTTTTCGCCGGCGGCGGTGAATTCGGCCTTGCTGACCTGACCGTTCTCGTCGGTATCGGCCCAGCGGATCAGCGCGTAGCCTGCGCCCTTGCCGCCATGCTTGCCCCAGCCCTGATGGCCGAAACGGCCGCCGTGCTCGCGCTCGGCGCGCTTGCCCTCGGGACCCTTGCCTTCATCCGCCTTGGCTTCCTCTCGCTCGGGGCGCGGATGGGCGGCGCGGAAGGCTTCCATCTTCGCCTGACGGTATTCGCGCATCTCCTTCGGCGTGATCGAGCCGTCCTTGTCTTTGTCGATCTCAGTGAAGAGCGCGTCCTGACGGGCGGCGAA